>ERZ1026943.27-NODE-27-length-106328-cov-10.499647_pt1 | contig 106328 bp, 97 predicted proteins | sample MGYA00519461_ERZ1026943 | MGnify/ENA primary metagenome ERZ1026943 (study PRJEB26926, sample SAMN06164617) | human gut metagenome | biome: ENVO:00009003; feature: ENVO:2100002; material: ENVO:00002003 | host: Homo sapiens | place: USA | collected 2012 ...
GTATAAGAGACAGATGTAATAGTAATATAAGAACAAATTTCAAAAGAATAGATTTTTTAATTAAATCGTTGGTTCAAGCTTATAGTCTTGATGAATTAGAAAATAGAATCGAAAGGTTTTTAAAATTTCCAATCAATATTTTGAAAAATGAAGAATATCATGATCCGATTAGATATATTGAAATACCAGAAAGAAAATATAACATTAGTGTTGATTCTTACCAACGTCAAATGACGATGCTCTATCAATATATTGAACAAGGGACTGATCAAGACGAAACAGATGCTTTAAATCGATTTATTAAATTGTCGTATTTAATAGATTTACAAGAATTTGATCGAGAATATTTATATCATGCTTTGTCTGAGAATGGATCAGATGATTATCAAGAGATATTGTATTTTTTAGATAAAGAAAGATTTGCATCAAGCAAAAGAAAAATATTCGAAAATACAATACAATTAATTAAAAACGATAGTAAAAAAGACTGTTTTGCTTGTGATGTGATTACTTATTCGAGACTCATTAATATACTTTCAGAATGTATATTAACTAGCGCAGATTTTTTAGAGTTATTTACAGAAATGATTCAATTGTTAGAAAAAAATATTAAGTGGGAAACAAATCCAATATCAAAATTTGTCATAGAAGAGAGAACGTCTCAGAGTTTGCAAATTGCTATCGGATTGTTGTTATTAAAAATTAAAAATGATCAAATGACAATAAGCTCAGAAGAATTGGATCTTGTAACGAAATATTTTGAAAAGTTAAAAGAATATTATCAAAACTCTCATGTGATTGATTTTATAGCAAGTTTTCTTATTTCAATGGGTTATAGAAATAAAAAAAGTACAAACATGTTTACACAAAGAAATGATTGTCTGTGGGAACTTGACAATATAGATTTTAAACTTTTAAAGATTTTTTATGATGAATTGAAGCAATATCATATTTACTCAAATGATTTTGACAAGTTGAAAAATTATTCAAATAAATTTTATCAGATGACTATTTACAGAATCGTTAATGTTGACTACAATCGTATGTTGCCAGCATTGAAATTGTTGGAAAGTTTATTATTAAATCATGTTATGCCTCAAAAAGAAACAAAAAGATTAGTTTTTAATCTTCCTGGATTAATGAAATTGACCACCATAAATTCTACAGATTTAGAAAAAGATGCACGAAATAAATTGAATTGTCGAATTCAATTATGTAAGATTGTAAAATTGTATTACATACAAGGTCGTAAACATAAAAATATTTTGGCTTGGAAAGATTTAACAAAAGATTCAAAAGAATTTTCTGAGATAAGAAGGATAGATTTTGATGAGTAAATGTAATCGTATTTTGAAAAGTGGTGACAAGATTGTGAGTGGTGGTACTTTTAAACCAAGTGTGAAATATGAGTTTAATAAGAAAAAAAGATTTTGTGTTTCAGAAGGAATGCGATTTATTGTGCGTGATAAGGCTAGAATGCCTTATAATATGTATTTAGATAGAACTGTGTACAAGACTGTAGGGTCAATACAGTTTAATTGTGAAAATAAAAAAGTTATTTAGTTAAAGGAAGGATATGTTTTATGAAAATAGCAGTAGCAGGAACAGGATATGTAGGATTGAGTATTGCTTGTTTATTATCTCAACATAATGAGGTAAAGGCAGTCGATATTATTAAGGAAAAGGTGGATTTGATTAATCAGAAAAAATCACCGATTCAGGATGAGTATATTGAAAAATATTTGGCTGAAAAAGATTTAAATTTAGAAGCTACTTTAGATGCGGAGTATGCTTATAAAGATGCTGATTTTGTAGTTATTGCAGCACCAACTAATTATGATAGTAAGAAGAATTTCTTTGATACAAGTGCTGTAGAAAATGTTATTGAACTTGTGTTAGAGTATAATCCTTCAGCTATTATGGTGATCAAATCAACAATTCCAGTTGGTTATACGGAAAGTGTAAGAAAGAAGTATAATACTTCAAATATTATTTTTAGCCCAGAATTCTTAAGAGAATCTAAGGCTTTATACGATAACTTATATCCTTCAAGAATTATTGTTAGTACAGATGAAAACGATCCTAGATTAGTAGAAAAGAGTCATACATTTGCCGCTTTACTACAAGAAGGAGCGATTAAAGAAAATATTGATACTTTGTATATGGGATTTACAGAAGCTGAAGCGGTTAAGTTATTCGCAAATACCTATTTAGCTTTACGTGTATCTTATTTTAATGAATTAGATACTTATGCTGAAATGAAAGGATTAAACACCCAACAAATTATTGAAGGTGTATGTTTAGATCCTCGTATTGGATCTCACTATAACAATCCTTCCTTTGGATATGGTGGTTATTGTTTGCCAAAAGATACAAAACAATTATTAGCAAACTATCAAGATGTACCGGAAAACTTAATAGAAGCAATTGTTGAATCAAATCGTACGCGAAAAGACTTTATTGCGGATAGAGTATTAAACATGGCTGGATATTACAGTTATGATGAAAATAATACATATTCGAAGAACGAAGAACATGAAGTTTTGATTGGTGTATACAGATTAACAATGAAGTCAAACAGTGATAACTTTAGACAGAGTTCTATTCAAGGTGTTATGAAACGAATTAAAGCCAAAGGAGCAACTGTTATTATTTATGAACCAACATTGGAAGATGGTAGTACGTTCTTTGGCAGTAAAGTTGTAAATGATTTGGATAAATTTAAAGAACAAAGTCAGGCGATTATTGCCAATCGTTATGACAGTTGCTTAGATGATGTACAAGATAAAGTATATACGCGTGATTTATTTAGAAGAGATTAATGAGAGAGCCCTTAATGGGGCTCTTTCATTCTGTATATGGGATGTTGTATAGATTTAACATGTCTTTAATTGAGCTGGTAACTTCTGCTGTTGGCATTTGAATGGGTCTTCGTGTGATTCCAGCATGGATACCCATCATATTTAAGGTTTGTTTCATAACAGCTGGTGCAACGCATTTTAGCGTCATAAGCACAATGGTGGACAGGGTGGCTCTAAGTACGTGGAATACTCAAACATGGAAGAAATAATTATCCCGTTTTACTTCTCGAAGTTTTAACAATTTCTGGGGAATTATTCATCTATTTTCTCCTAAAAGCTGATTTATTCGTTGCGGTCGGAAAAAGTGTAGAGTTTTAAGCGAATCAGGTCGGAAAAAATGTATAGATCAGCAATGGATAAGCTTAAAGCGTGGAAAAATAAAGAAGATCGTAAACCTATGGTTTTAATGGGAGCTAGACAAGTAGGAAAAACTTGGCTCATGAAAGAATTTGGAAAAGAGGAATATGCCAAAGTTGCGTATATATCTTTTTATAATAATGCGAAAATGAATGATGTTTTTGCCATGGATTTTGATATTGAGAGAATATTGATGAATTTAAACATAGAGTCTGGGGTTACGATTACGCCAAATGATACCTTAATTATTTTGGATGAAATTCAAAATGCACCAAAAGCTCTAGAGTCTTTAAAGTACTTATGTGAGGAAGCGAATGAATACCATGTGATGGCAGCAGGTTCTTTATTAGGGGTTGCAGTACATGAAGATGTGTCCTTTCCTGTAGGAAAAGTAGATATGCTGGATTTGTATCCTTTCAGTTTTCGTGAGTTTTTGATGGCAATGGATGAACAAAGCTTAGTCATGGCATTAGATTCTAAAGATTTTTCGTTGATTGATAATTTTTCGGACAAATATATCTTTTGGCTGAAGAATTATTATTATATTGGTGGAAGGCCAGCTGTTATTGAATCGTTTCGGAAACAGAAAGATTATGTAAAAGCGCGGCAGATTCAAAATGATATTCTAAGACAATATGAACAAGATTTTGGAAAACATGTAGATACAAGAACTCTACCTAGAATTCGTATGGTGTGGCAATCCATTCCTATTCAATTGGCAAAGGAAAATAAAAAGTTTTTCTTTGGGCAGATTAAAAAAGGTGCAAGAAGCAATGATTTTGAGATTGCGATTCAATGGTTAATGGATAGTGGCTTAGTGTATAAAGTGAATCGTGTCAATGAACTGCATATACCGTTAAAATTTAATATAAATATTCGTGCATATAAATTATTTATCTTGGATATTGGTTTATTAGGTGCACTTAGTGACTTACCGGCAAAGACTATTCTTGAAAAAGATGAAGTGTTTGTGGAATTTAAAGGGGCATTAACGGAACAATATGTGTTACAACAACTGATTAGTGATACACCTTATACGCCTTATTATTACGGAACCGAAAAATCAACTTTTGAACAAGATTTTATGATTCAAATGGAAGATGCGATTGTTCCTATTGAAGTAAAAGCAGAAGGAAATGTGCAGTCTCAAAGTCTTAAAGCTTATTGTGAAAAATTTCATCCAAAAAAAGCTATTCGTTTTTCTACATTAAAATATATGGATCAAGAATGGATGGTTAATATTCCGTTATATGCGATTTCTACACTGCAAGAATAAAAAATACTGGCCTAGTTATACTGGGCCAGTACCTGTTTTATGCGGATTCTGTGTCTTTGATTTGTTGGACAACGATCTTTTTGATCTTCCATTGATTGCCTTGTTGTACTAAGGTACATTGTTCGGCATGTGCTTTTGTATCTAGGTTTTCTACGGCTTGAGAATAGGCTGAGAATAAGTCGACTAACATATTGCTTAAAATATCATAGGCTTGTTCTTGACTGGTTACCTGGTTGAGTTGTTCTTCATATTTTGGGGCCACACTGTTTTCAATGGCGTTGGTATCAATATTCTGGAAGTCATTGACATCAAAGCCTTTGACTTTTACGGTCAGGACAATGCTCTTATCTTTTTTGATTTCGGTACGAATAATGGAGTACTTCTTTACATAGGTCTTCATAGCTGTCTGCATAAATGCATTGGCTGAATCATTGATGGTTGTTTTTTGTTGGTCGGATAAAGTATCTTCGCCAAAGGAATTTTCTAATCCACTAATGGATGCAGATATGGCACTTAAACCATTGCCGTCTTCGACATCATCGGTATATAGCGTTTGGGCTTTGGTGAAATCTCCGGCTTGAAGGTCTTTATAATATTGGTTAACAACTTGTGTGGCTTCTTTTGTGCCATCGGAACCACAAGCACTAATGCCTAGAATTAAGCTGAATACCAGAAAAATAGAACAGATTCTTTTCATAGTTTTCCTTTTCTTTCTCATCTTTTTTTCTTTATTTTAGCATATGTGAAAAAGCTTTGCTATAATGTTCATACTATGAAATACAGTGTATGTTTACTTGCAGCTGGTAAAGGAACAAGAATGCAGCTGCCATACAATAAAGTTTTTCATGAATTAAAAGCTGGAAGTACTTTATTGGATGCAAGTTTAAATCTCTTTCAATCAGATCCGGATTGTCTACAAATCTGTTTGATGTATGCCCTAGAAGATAGAGAATACATGCAAGAACGCTATCAAGGTCAAGCTAAGGTAGAGTTACATGTTGGTGGGAAAACCCGTCAGGAAAGTGCGGGAATCGGGTTACGAAGTGTAACCTGCGATTATGTTATGATCCATGATGCAGCCCGTCCTTTTGTCAGCAAGGCCCAAATTGCTGCTTTAAAGGAAACCCTGGAGACCGAAGATGCGTGCTTATTAATGGTACCAAGTGTAGATACCGTAAAGATTGTGGAAAATGGCTATGTCTGTCAAACCCCAGAAAGAAGCAATGTCTACAATGCCCAGACCCCACAATGTTTTAAAACCGAATTGATTCGCGCTTGTTATGAAAAGTCCTTTAAGGAAGGGCGTATGGCAACCGATGATGCCCAACTAGTTGAATGGTATTCTTCAGTGCCTATTAAAGTTGTTGAATCAGATCGTTCAAATAAGAAAATTACGTTACCACAAGATTTGGATTAGGAGAATGTCATGAAATACTCGACTTTATTATTTGATGTCTATGAAAAAGAAGAGAGTTTGAAACAAACTACCCAAGTACTCGAAGCAGATACCAATTGTTGCCAGATTGTTGTTGCATGTAGACAAGAAGACTTATGGAAGTATGCCATTAAGCCCACTTCTAAAACCATGTATGTAGCTATGCTGGAAGAAAAGTATCCTTCTTTATTAAATGCCTTAAAGGCCATTGTCAGTGAAAACGTATTGATTTTTGACTTAGAAAAAGAAAGCAGTTTAGAAGATATTCCCATGATCTTAGAAGCTTTAGAAAAAGCGCCGGCCGTACATAAGGGCAATTGCTGCGGTTTTGATACGCGTTTGATCTTATTTACCTTACAAAAGGCTTTAGAAGAACAATTGGATCTGCATGCTTATTTGGATGCCATTCAGACCTATGCAGATAGTCCCGTTGTAGAGTTATAAAGATGTAGGCGCCTACATCTTTTTTTCGTGGCAGAATCATTGTTTTTTACTAGGGGGTTGGAGTAGAATGTTTGATATGAAATGTAAGATTCATAAGCACACCAACATCAAAACTGGGTTAACGAAAGAAGAAGTTTTAAAATCCAAACCCAATGTCTATATTGATCAAAATACCCGAACCGTAGGCCAGATCATTAAAGAAAATTCCATTACACTATTTAATGGGATTAACGTTGTACTCGCTATAATGGTGGCTCTAACGGGTTCCTTTCGTAACATGCTTTTTATTGGTTTAGTTGTCATTAATACTGTGATTGGAATTATCCAGGAATTACGTTCGAAGAAAGTCTTAGACAACCTGGCTTTATTGAACCAACAAAAAGCTAAAGTTTTGCGAGATGGCAAAGTCGTGCAATTACCCGTTGAACAAATTGTAAAGAACGACATTCTCTATTTATCCAGTGGCGATCAAGTCTGTGTGGATGCTGTTTGTGTGGATGGAAGTGTAGAATGTAATGAATCCATTCTAACTGGAGAAAGTGATTCGGTAGAAAAACGCTTTGGGGATACCTTGATGTCCGGAAGCTTTGTGGTTTCTGGAAAAGCCAAAGTCCAAGTTGTCCAAGTCGGAAAAGATACCTATTCCCATGCCATCCTGGAAAGTGCCAAACGTGAAAAACAATATCCTTCGGAATTACGTGACAGTATTGATGCGATTATTCGTTTTTGTACCATTGTTTTGATTCCTACGGGTGCGACCCTTTTTATTAAACAAATGATGGATGCCCAAACCCCATGGCGGGATGCTGTACTAGCTACAGTTGCTGCTGTCATTGGCATGATTCCGGAAGGCTTAGTCCTTTTAACCAGTACGGCTCTAGCTTTAGGTGCCGTAAAATTAGCCCGTAAAAAAGTCTTGATTCAAGAATTGTATTGTATTGAAACCCTGGCACGAGTGGATACTCTGTGCCTGGATAAAACCGGAACCATTACGCAAGGATCCATGAAAGTTGTTCTAACGGATGGACTAGGCATTAGTTCGGATGAAGAGATTCAATATATCTTATCGCGAATGTATACGGCTTTAGACGATGACAATAGTACGGCTCAAGCCATTCGTGCCTATGCCGGAAAAGGCGATGGCACTTGTGTGCGAACCATTCCTTTCTCTAGTGCCAGAAAAGCCAGTGGTGTCGTCTTTGAAGGGGAAAAAGCTTATATTACCGGTGCTTATCAATTTGTCTGCAGTCAGAAACAACCTTGGTTAGAATCAAGAATTCAAGAATATGCCAAACAAGGGATGCGTGTTTTAGTTTTAGCGCGTGGTTCGATTATAGGAAATACCTTAAAGGGGAATCATGAAGTGATTGGTTTGATTTGTATCCAAGATGTCTTGCGACCTAATATTCGTCGAACTCTATCGTATTTTTATAAACAAGATGTGGATGTCAAAATCATTTCTGGGGATGATCCAAGAACCGTTGCGGCGATTGCCGCCAAAGCTGGTGTTCGAGGAAAAGCCGTAGATATGACGACGGTTAAAGATATTGACCAAGCCGTACAAAATTATTCCATCTTTGGTCGAGTAACTCCGGAACAGAAAAAACAAATGGTTCTTGCCTTAAAAGACCAAGGCCATACCGTTGCGATGACCGGGGATGGTGTCAATGATGTCATGGCTCTAAAAGAAGCGGATTGTTCGATTGCGATGGGTAGTGGTAGTGAAGCAACCAAGAGTGTTGCCAGCCTGGTTTTATTAAAAGACCAGTTTAAAGCGATGCCTGCCATTCTTCGTGAAGGAAGAATTGCGATTAATAATATCCAAAGAAGTGCTTCCTTGTTCTTAGTTAAGACAATGTTCTCTTTTGGTTTAGCTTTATTCTCGATTTTCTGGTTATCGGGCTATCCTTTTAAGCCAATTCAATTATCCATGGTCTCTTTACTAGGTACTGGATTACCGGGCTTTATCTTGACCTTAGAGCCGAATGAAGAAAGAGTCCAGGGGCATTTCCTATGGCATGTCTTTGGTCGGGCGTTTCCAGGGGCTTTCATGGTTATTCTATCGGTTGCGGTTTGTAACTTATTCCGTATTCCTTTGGCAATGAGTGATGCTCAGTTCTCTACGATTTGTACCATTGTTGCCAGCTGGACGTCTTTATCGGTTTTATATACGGTCTGTGTACCAATGACTAAACTACGTAAGATCTTAATGGTTTGTATGTTAGCGGGCTTTGTGATCGGGCTTTCTTTATTCCATGGTCTCTTGTATTTGGTGCCTTTATCTTTCTGGCAAATCATCTACTTATTGTGCAATATGGCTATTATTCCAGATATCTTATTGATTGCACGTAACTTAGTAAATCGTACCATTTTAAAAAGGAAATAATTCTTTCTTTGAGGAAATCACCTTGCCTTTTGGTTAGGTGGTTTTTTATTGGATACTGCCGACTTTTTTTCGGCAATTCTATCAAAAATGTGATAAAATTTATGAAAATAAAGGGGTTACATTATGGAAAGAAATGCAGGGGTCTTATGCCCGCTATTTAGTACACCAGGTAACCAAGGGATTGGAGACTTAGGTGCAAAAACATTAAAATTTATTGATTGTATTGCGGACGCTGGTTTTAAAATCTGGCAGATTTTACCCATTCAGCGCAGTGGCAGTACACATTCTCCGTATCAAACCTTATCTAGTTTTGCCGGAGATCCTATATATATTAATATTGATCGTTTATGTGAAATGGGTTTATTAACCCAGAGTTCGATTGTCAACTGCAACAAATTTAAAAACTTTGTAGATTATGATGAGGTTCGTGCTTTTAAAGAAACCTATTTTCGTCGTGCCTTCCGGGCTTTTAAAAAGAATTTTTCTCAGTATCAAAGAGAATTTCTTGCCTTTGAACAAGAAGCGTTTTGGTTGGCTAACTGGTCCTTATTTGCGCTATTTACTAAACTCCATGATAATCGACCATGGCGCCAATGGGATAGTGAATACCGGGATTGGTTCTATGATCCAAGTGGCGTGGATCTAACCGACCAACAAGAAGAGATCTTCTATATTAAATTCCTGCAATTTATCTTCTATAAACAATTGGATGACGTGATTACCTATGCGCATAAAAAAGGCGTAAAGATTATGGGGGATATTCCTTTTTATGTGGATCTGGATAGTGCGGATGTTTGGAGTGATCGTCCGGATTTTATGATTGATCGCAATGGCGAACCCGAATTCATTGCCGGTTGTCCACCAGATTATTTTTCTGAAGACGGACAACGCTGGGGCATGCCAACCTATAATTTCCGCCATATGAAAACGAATAAATATCGTTTCTGGCGCCAACGCATGGACTGGATGAATCGATGTTTTGACATGGTACGCATTGATCATTTCCGAGCCTTTGTAAATTACTGGAAGATTCCTGCTTCTTGTCCAACCGCTAAAGAAGGCGTTTGGGTAGACAGTCCAGGCGAAGAAATCCTACGTTATGTGACCCAAGAAAATCCTACAATGGAACTTGTTGCCGAAGATTTAGGCGATGATTTAGGTCAAGCCATCTTTGACTTAGAAGAAGAATTCTCCATTCCGGGTATTCAAGTACAGTTGTTTGAAATGGAAACCAAAGAACTGCGCCAGGAAAAGAAAGAAAATGTCGTCTTGTATTCTGGTACCCATGATAATGAAACGATTATGGAAGCCTATCAAGGCTATACCAACAATAAGCGCATTAGCTTACGTCGCTTCTTTAAGAAACAAGGCTATACTTGTCGTAACTTTAATGAAATGGTCTGCCAGTATCTTCTAGACAGTAAGGCCAATACGGTAATCTTACCTATCTGGGATATTTGTGGCTATAAGGCAGAAACCCGCATTAATACGCCAGGAACCCTTTCGTCAAAAAACTGGACTTGGAAACTCAAAGATTTTAAGACTTTTCCAAAGGATCTAGAAAAAGCCAAACATTGGATACAAACCGCAAATCGTTAAAGTCAACCCCACTTCTGGTGGGGTTTATTTGTGTCAAAATTTCTAAAATTGACACTTTTCTTAAGTGAAGTGTCAGTTTGATACAAAATGGCCTTTAAAAACCTAAAAATGTGTCAAAATATCAAATTTTGACACAAAATAGGCTAAAAACAGGTGTGAAAGTGTCAAAATTTAAAATTCTGACATTTTTTATGTTAAAATGAGACAAATAAAGTCAGGAGGTCAACAAAATGAAACCTTTTCATGCGAATTTGTATCCCGTTAATTACAAAATGGATAAAGACTTATTACGGCTTTTGTCACAGGCAAACGCAAAATATACAGAGTATAAAGTGAAACTACAGTCTTTGGATTTTGATTCAAAATATTTTTTAGATTCTATCTTGTTGAGTGAGAGTTTAAAATCAACACAAATTGAAGGAACACAGATATCGCAAGATGAAATGTATTATTTGAAGTACATGGATGAAACAGATGACAACAAAGAAATTCAAAATCTGAAGAAAACCGTGGAATATGCCTATGAAAAGATTCAAGATGGAAAAGATATTGATTTTGAATTAGTGAATACAATGCATAAGTTATTGCTGGATAGTGTTCGCGGATTTCAAAAAAAGCCAGGGTCAATTCGAACAACGCAGAATTGGATAGGACCAAAAGGCGCAGGTATAGAGAATGCAATCTTTATTCCTCCAGCACCGGAATATGTACATGGTTTATTAGAGAACTTATATGCATATATGAATGATCCGTTTATTGATCCGTATTTAATCAATTTGGCATTGTCACATGCACAATTTGAAACAATTCATGCCTATTCGGATGGAAATGGGCGACTTGGTAGAGCTCTGATACCTATTCAAATGGCACGATTTGAACAAGATAAGCCGATTCTTTATATGTCAGAAATCTTAGAATTGTATAAACCAGCTTATCAATACAATCTAATGGAAAGCCGTAAAGGCAATTATTTGGGATACATTAAGTTTTTTCTTCAGTGTGTTGTGGATCAATGCAATAGTTTTATTTATAAGATGAACGAAATCGATCGAATTTATAAGGAAGATATGAAAAAAATGGAATCCATTCATAGTTCTACCTTATATAAAATTATGCCTATTATTCTTTCACAAGTTGTTTTCACAAAAAGAGAATTAGAAGATATGACAGGATTGTCTAAGTCTACGATTCATCGTACGATTCAGAAAATGGAAGAATTAAATGTAGTTGCGTATGATGGCTTGGCAAGGAAAAAGAGTTATCGTTATACACGTGTATATAATGTGTTTGTAGGCAAGAACAATTACTAAAGAAAACGTTGCTGAATGCAGCGTTTTTTGTTTCTCCATAGAAAAAGAGATAGACCTAAATCGGTCAATCTCTTGTCCTCTATTTTGTGATCACATAGGAATGGTGGATAAAAAATAGTTTTACACGCAGAAGTTGACATTTGCTTAATGATTGAATGATTACTTTAATCTGTAATAACAGGTTCCTTTACCTTTGTGCTGCATATCTTATGCGCATAAAAAGGGCAGGATGGTAAGGACCATCCTGCAAATGCTTAGATTTCTTTTCCAGTTAATAAATGATACGCTTCTTTGTATTTCGCAATGGTTTTATCAATAATCTCTTGCGGTAAATTGTAGTCGCTATCAGGATTGGCTTTTAACCAGTCACGGACAAATTGTTTGTCAAAAGACGGTTGGCTTTGTCCAGGTTTATAGCCATCTAATGGCCAGAAGCGTGAACTATCCGGAGTCAACATTTCATCGGCTAAGACAACGTTTCCGTTTTCATCAAGACCAAACTCAAACTTGGTATCCGCAATGATAATTCCACGACTTAGGGCATAATCCGCACAAGCTTTATAAAGTGCAAGCGTTGCCTCTTTGATCTTCGTTGCATATTCTTGCCCATGACCAGGGAATTGTTTCTCTAAGACATCAATACTCTTTTCAAAGCTGATGTTCTCATCGTGGTCCCCGATTTCGGCCTTGGTACTTGGGGTGTAGATTGGTTCAGGTAATTTATCGCATTCCTGTAAACCTTGGGGTAATTGAATTCCACAAACGGTTCCATCTTTTTGATAACTTGCCCATCCACTTCCGGTAATATAGCCACGTACAATGCATTCGATTGGAAGCATTTCGAGTTTCTTTACCAACATCGAATTTCCAATAAATTGTTCTTGTTGGAAAAATTCAGGCATGTCTTTGTTGTCAACAGAAATCATATGATTCGGTACGATATCTTTTGTGTAGTCAAACCAAAATTTTGACATCTGTGTTAAAACGGTTCCTTTTTTCGTTACCTTGTTTTTCAAAATCACATCAAAGGCACTAATACGATCGGTAGCGACCATAATTAATGAGTCTTTGTTGTCGTAAATCTCACGAACTTTTCCTTCTTTCATAGGTTTAAATTCTTGCATGATGTTATCCTCCTAGCACGAAATAATCATAGCGAAATCATCGCAAAAAAGCTATAAAAAATTCGTTGAAAATTTTACGCAAATTTTAGCCAAAAAAGCTTGTTTGAATATCTATGATAAGCTATAATAAATCAGCGTTTAATTAACTAAACAAAAAGTTTCTTTAATGAAACAAGCGAGGCAGATATGGAGATTGGTGAGAAATTAAAAGAATTACGCTTAAAAAAAGATTTAACCTTGTCTGAGCTGGCCAGCCGTTCGGAAGTAACCAAAGGTTTTCTATCCCAGTTGGAAAGGGATCTGACAAGCCCGAATGTTTCGACATTAGAAAATATTCTGGAAGCTTTAGGTACAAATCTACAAGACTTTTTTTCGGAACAACCCGAAGAACAAATAGTTTTTGGCAAAGACGATTTCTTTGTGGATGAAAGGGACTATGCCCAAGTGCAATGGATTGTCCCCAATGCCCAAAAGAATCAAATGGAGCCCCTGCTTTTAACCCTCCATCCCCATCAGAAAACCCAAGTTGTGGAAAGCCATGGAGGCCAGGAATTCGGCTATGTTCTAAAAGGGCGAATCCGCTTAGTTTGTGGCAGTCAAAGCTATCTTGTAAAAGCTAAAGAAACCTTTTATTTATCGCGTGCCAAAACGCACTATTTAGAAAATTGTACGCAACAAGAAGCCGTTGTGCTATGGGTATCAAATCCACCCGTTTTTTAGGAGAGAAATATGGAAGAGAAGAAAAAGATTATTCAGTTTCGTCACATTGTGAAGAACTTTGAAGACCAAGTTGTATTAAAAGGCATCGATTTGGATATCTATGAAAATGAATTTGTCACCCTTTTGGGACCCAGTGGTTGTGGAAAAACAACCCTTTTGCGTATTTTAGCCGGGTTTCTCGAACCAAGCGAAGGAGAAGTCATCTTTAATGGCCAAGACATTAAAAGTCTTCCCCCTTATAAAAGAGAATTAAATACCGTCTTTCAAAAATATGCCCTCTTTCCGCATATGAACGTCTATGACAACATTGCCTATGGATTGAAAATTCAAAAGATTTCCAAAGATATCATCGATCAAAAAGTCATGCGAATGTTGAAATTAATTGGACTAGAAGGCTATGAAAAAAGAGATGTCACCCTTTTATCTGGTGGCCAGCAACAACGTGTAGCCATTGCCCGTGCCCTGGCCAATGAACCACGCGTCCTTTTACTCGATGAACCATTAAGTGCCCTGGATTTAAAACTGCGCAAAGAAATGCAGTATGAACTAAAAAATATCCAACAAGAAGTCGGCATTACCTTTATCTTTGTCACCCATGACCAAGAAGAAGCCCTAACGATGTCCGATAAGATCGTCGTTATGAAAGATGGCCAGATCCAACAGCTCGGTACACCAGAAGAAATCTACAATGAACCTGCCAACCGCTATGTCGCTGAATTCATTGGTGAATCCAACATTATTCCTGGTCGTATGATCCAAGATAAAAAAGTCAAATTCGATGACATTATCTTTGACTGCGTCGATGTCGGCTTTAAAGAAAATGAGCCAGTCGATGTCATTATTCGTCCGGAAGATATCGATATTGTCGATGTCAAAGATGGAAAGATGACCGGTGAAGTAGAAAGTGTCCTCTTTAAAGGCGTCCATTATGAAATCATGGTCGAAACCGTACCCGGAACTTCGGTTACGGTGAATATGCATGTACGCAGTATCAATGAAGTAGCCAGTGCCGATGGCAAAGAGAAGATCTCTGCCAATGACTTCTATCTGGACTTAGAAGATATGGAAGACATTGACGATAAAGAAATCATTGCCCGTGCCGATGCCCAAGCCTGGAATCCAGAAACCGATGAATTGATTTCCATCAATCGTATCGAAACCGATTTAAAAAGGGAAATTGGGGAGTATTCTGTGACCTTTGAAACCAGCGAACATACGTCGATCAGCCGTAAGATCTGGGTTGTCGACCAACATGTTACCGAAAATAAAAAAGCCAATGAAGCGATGAGTGCCTTCAGTTTCTTTAAGACTGCGGATGAAATCAAAGAATCCCAAACCCTAGATACCGATCTAAAAACCTGGGCCAATGCGCAAGCTTGGAAACTGGATGATGAAGATGCAGATATCGACTTATATGTTGACTATGACTTTGATCCTGATCAAATCACGGAAGGCATTTATCCCGTCACATTCTCAACAACGGGACGTGAATTTAAGATTCATACCACCGATTTTGTGGAAGAAGGTAAACAAGTCGGCTTGACTTTCTTCCCTGAAGATATTCATGTCATGGAGAAGATGGGCTTCTAATGAAAAAGTTTCGTCAATTAGTCATTCCGTATTTAATTTGGAGCATATTGATGTTGTTGGTGCCGATGCTTCTAATTGCAGTGTACTCACTGATGAAAGAAGGCAACAGCGTTGTTCCGGTTAAATTGACCTTTTCTCACTATGTGCGCTTTTTTACCGACCCAGATTTCTTATTGATTCTATGGCGCTCTTTAGTGATAGCCTTAAAGACAACCATCATCTGTTTGCTTTTAGGCTATCCTATTGCCTATTTTATTAGCCGTAGTTCTAAACAGGTTCAAAACCTCTTGGTTTTAGGTATAACCCTACCTATGTGGATCAATATGTTGGTACGAACCTATGCCTGGATCGGACTTTTATCCAAAGATGGTTTGATTGCTTCACTCTTAAGCATCTTTGGGATTCATACCGAACTTCTATATACCGAAGGTGCGGTTTTATTAGGCATGGTTTATAACTTTTTACCTTTTATGATTCTACAGATTCATACCTCATTGACCAAGATGGATAAAAGCTTGATTGAAGCTAGTTCCGATTTGGGGGCTAATAAGGTTCAAACTTTTATTCGGGTGGTTTTCCCCTTATCTTTAAGTGGGGTTGTCAGTGGCATTACCTTAGTTTTCTTACCCGCGGTATCCAGCTTCTTCATCCCTAAATTATTAGGAGGTGGCCAGTTCTTCTTGATTGGAAATGTGATTGAAAATCAATTCATTACCGTAGGAGAATGGAACTTTGGTTCAGCCATCAGTATGATTATGGCTGTCATCATGATGCTTTTGATGATGTTGGTACGTAGAATTGAGAAAAAAGGGGCTAGTGCGGAGGATCGTCTATGAAAAAAGAACGTCGCTGGTTCGGTCGGTCCTTAATGACCTTAACTTTGATTTTCTTTTATTTACCGATCGTCTTTATGGTGGTCTTCTCCTTTAATAAAAGTAAATCATTAACGCACTTTGCCGGTTTTTCGATGCGCTGGTATCAAACCATGTTAAAAAGCCATGGCATGATGTCCAGTCTATATATCACGATTATTGTAGCGATTTTAGCTACCTTGATTTCAACTATTATTGGAACCATTACCGCTATTGGTCTATCCCAATCCGGAAAACGGATGCGGGCCTTTATTACCCGTGTCGATGATTTTCCATTGATGAATCCGGATATTGTAACGGCTATTGGTTTGATGTTGTTGTTTATTACTTTGAATGTACAAAAAGGCTTTGTGACTTTATTACTGGCCCATATTGCCTTTTGTATTCCGTATGTGATTTTATCCGTCATGCCGCGGATTCGGGCACTAGATCCTAACTTAGCCGATGCGGCTATGGATCTTGGAGCTACGCCATTTCAAGCCATTGTTCAAGTCATTGTTCCGGAAATTATGCCTGGCATTATCTCAGGTGCTTTGATTGCCTTTACAATGTCTTTTGATGACTTTATCATCTCCTACTTTGTGACCGGAGGTGGGGTAAAGAATCTAAGCATCATGGTCTATACGATGTCTAAACGGGTCAATCCAAGTGTCAATGCGATTTCAACCGTAGTTGTCGTATTAATTACCTTGATCTTAATTGGTATGAATGTCTTGCCAATGTTGCGTAAGAAAAGTGCTTCTTTAGAAATGCGTCCGCATCGCAAAGGGCCAAAAATTCTTGTGGCATTGTTGGTGGTTTGTGCTTTAGTTTTCTCTTTATTTGGCATGCACAAAATGGGCAACCAACCATATGCTGGCCAAACCTTACATCTGTATTTACCTGGCGAATATATCAATGATGAAGTGGTTTCCCGCTTTGAAGATCAAACCGGAGCTAGTGTTGTCATGGATAACTTTGATTCGAATGAACAGATGTATATTAAAGTGGCCAATGGGGAAAGCTATGACTTATTGATTCCAAGTGACTACATGATTCAACGTTTGATTCAAGAAGGTTTCTTGCAGAAACTCGATCAAAAAGCTTTGAAACAAACTTTTGCCCAGATCAATCCAGCCATCTTAGATTTGGCCTATGATCCTAATAATGCCTACAGTGTGCCATATTTCTGGGGCAGTGTAGGAATCAGCTATGATAAACGAAAAGTCTCGCAAGCAGACTTAGAACGAGAAGGCTTTAACATCTTCTTGGATCCAAAATATAAAGGCGATATCTATCTCTATGATTCGGAAAGAGATTCGCTCATGATGGCTTTAAAAGCGTTAGGTTATTCGATGAATACCGAAAATGAACAAGAGCTCAATGATGCGTATCATTGGCTGGAGACTTGTGTAAAAACGATGAATCCAGAAATTGTTACTGATGAGATCATCGACAATATGGCTCAAGCGCGTAAGGCTCTTGGTTTGATTTATTCCGGTGATGGAGCTTATGTCAGCAGTGAAAATCGCAATATGGGCTTCTTTATGCCAAACGAAGGAACGAACATCTGGACCGATGCGATGGTCATTCCGAAAAATGCCAAAAATGTGCCTTTGGCACTAGAATTTATGAAGTTTATTATTCAAGAAGCCAATGCGAAAGATAACTCCGAATATGTAGGTTATACTTCCCCAAACGAAAAGGTCGAAGAAGAGTTATCCCAAACAACTTTTAAAGGTATCAGTGCTTATACCCCACGTACCGGTTATGCAAAAGATGAGGTTTTCGGGTATAACGAGAAAGCACGTAAAATCATTGCGACGTTATGGTCACGTGTAAAAGTCGTCGCAAGTAATGCAGAATAGAGGCGTTTTAAATGAAAGATGAAGAAGTTATACAAGCTGCCCGTGGCAATATGGGACCCTTATGTAAATCATGTCCTGTATGTAACGGAAAAGCTTGTGGCAATACGATGCCAGGCCCAGGTGCCAAAGGCAGTGGACTTGGAGCTATTCGCAATTATGAAGCCTGGCAAAAGCTGTATGTAAATATGGATACTTTAACCGAAAATGTCGAAGCGGATACGACTTGTACCCTCTTTGGCAAAACCTTCCGTTTACCTGTATTTGCCGGTCCCGTAGGACATGTGGATCTCCATTATGGCGATAAATACGATGATGTCAGCTATAATGACATCTTGATTCCAGCTTGTAAAGAAGCAGGTATTGCCGCTTTTACCGGGGATGGCATGAAGCCTTTAACCATGGAAGCAGCCACCCAGGCCATTGCCGAAAATGATGGCATTGGGATTCCTACCATTAAACCATGGGGCAAAGAAACTTTCTTAGAAAAATTTGCCTTAGTCCAAAAGAGTCATGCCTTTGCGGTAGCGATGGATGTCGATGCATCGGGTCTACCTTTCTTAAAAGGCATTGTTCCACCTGCTGGAAGAAAGACCGAAGCGGAATTGAAAGAGATTATTTCCTTAGCTGATGTACCCTTTATTGTCAAAGGGATTATGACGGTAAAAGGGGCCATCAAGGCTCGAAATGCCGGAGCAGCTGCCATTGTCGTTAGTAACCATGGTGGTCGAGTATTAGATGGCGTACCAGCCAGCGCAACAGTCTTACCAGAAATTGTGGAAGCCGTGGGAAAAGATATGAAGATCTTTGTCGATGGCGGTATTCGTAGTGGTACGGATATCTTTAAAGCCTTGGCCCTTGGTGCTGATGCAGTATTGATTGCCCGTCCTTTTGTCAACCGCATCTATGGAGCCCAAGAAGAAGGTGTGCAAGTATATGTAGATCGTCTTCAATCGGAACTCAAAGATACGATGGAAATGTGTGGGGCAAAAGATCTTGCGTCCATCACAAGTGATATGATTCGTCAAAGCACAGACTAGAAATTAGTCTGTGCTTTGACTATAATGAGGCCATGGAAACACTTGAAAAATTAATTGCGGCTCTTTATGCCGAACCAAGCAATGAAAACAATAAAGCCATTCTTATTTACTTAAGAAAACTCTGTAAAAAGAATCAAACGATTCTCATCCCGGTGCAAGAAGATCGACCACTACGTTTGACGATGGAACAAGGGGATAATGTCTATGTTGCTTTTACCAATCTGAAAGAAAAAGAATTGGGTCCCAGCTGTGAAGTGAAAGAAGAAAGCTTAGCAGAAATCCTACGTCTCAGTAATGTCAGTGAAGCGGTTAGTGGATTGAGTATCAATCCTTGGGGTCAGTCTTATTATTTGCCAAAAGTCTATTGTGAAATGATTTTAGATGATAAGAATCTGGAAAGTGAAATCAAAATCGTTCAAGGCGATATCACCACTTTTACGGGAGATTGTATTGTCAATGCTGCCAATGCGTCTTTACTTGGTGGCGGTGGGGTAGATGGGGCAATCCATCGGAAAGCTGGACCACAACTCTTAGAAGAATGTCGCAATCTTCATGGCTGCAAGACCGGACAAGCCAAAATTACCCAAGGCTATCAATTACCGGCAAGATATGTCATTCATACCGTTGGCCCAATCTATTCGGGCAAACATGAAGACAGCCATGCCTTACGGGATTGTTACTGGAATAGTTTGACCTTAGCTAAACAATATGACATTCATTCCATTGCCTTTCCGGCGATTTCCTGCGGCGTTTATGGCTATCCTTTAAAAGAAGCCGTACCAATTGCCTTAAAAACCGTTGCAGACTGGCTGGATCAAAATAAAGACTATACGATGCATGTTTGTTTCTATTGTTTCGATGCTGAAACCAAAGCCATCTATGACCAATGTACGCATATGGAATAAAGAAAAGCCTTGTAGAAAATTTCTACAAGGTTCTTTTTTTTATTCCCCATCATGGACAAGTTGATTGAACTTGGAAGCAACTTCGGTACTTCCAATGATGGAAATGTTGTTTTCAAAAATCACATCATCGATTTTATGTTCCTTACAATAATCGGCAAGATTGATATTGGTATAACGGAAATCGGTGATATATACGGTTTTATAATGATCGACTAAGAATGGGGCAAAGCTATTGCCAAAAGATTCTTTGACTAATAAAACGGATTTACCTTTTTTCTTTTTCGGATTTTTAATGATGGCTAATGGTTTATCCCCACCGATGAAACAATAATACCCTGATCCTTCAGACCAGTCACTGACATCGGTGATGACATGATACGGAACTTTGTTTCCGTCATTATCCCAATAGACCATGTCATTGGTTGCGTGTGGGATATAGGCATCGACATAATCGGGATGGTTTTCCATTTCGGAAAGATGTAATTCATCATAGGCTGTACCTAAGAATGGTTCAAAGCGTTTCTTTTCAAAACCACTGAGTTTTTCTGGCTTCCAACCTTTTTCTTTACATAAAGCCTTATAGGCTTGATAGGCCCCTAGAGCGGTCCAATGGTGGTCGGTTCTAAAGTACAAGTATTTGTCTTTATTCTTTTCAATATTTGAATAGGCATCAATACCTGTTACATTTTTATAGTTCTTGTAGTAATAATCGATGGCTTGTTTCATATCTGATCCACCCAGTTTTTTTAGCTCTTTATCCGGAAGCACAACCGAATTGTTGGGAACTAATAAGGAATAGACTTTAGAAGTTCCTTTGACTTTAGAGGCAAAATGATTGAGTGATTGAATATAGATGTCGGCTGAATCTTTAACGAAATAATAGACACTGTAGGCGGCCCCATCTTTGACATACAAGTTCGATAAAATCTGATTCTGCATATCTTGGTCAAAGGAATAGTTCTTAGGTACATCCACAGTCTTTACCTTTTTATTGACCTTTTCTTTGGTAGGAATTTGATCGGCCTGCTTACTGGTTCCGACAACCATGGTCTTTTGGGCAATGCCATAGTGGTTTTTCATCTTCTGAGCTACGCCGACTAAGGTATCACGCATTGGGAAGGTATCCGAATACCAAGTGGAAACCTCACTAAAGTATTTCCCGTCTAAGAAAGTTGATACGCTAAATTTAGGAAAAGCTGTCAATTTTCTTTTTTCCAAAGTACTGGTTGTAGGACGGGCAAAGATCATGGCACCGGTTAAACAGCCGGTAACCATTAAGCATAGACATAAAACAACGGAACATAATCTTGTGAGAATGGTAAATTTTTTCTTTTGTTTCATGATTGCCTCCTAAAATTGAAAATATAAGAATGGATTGTAGCTGTTGCCTAATAAAGAAAGTACGGAAATAAACAGCAGTACAACGGGCATGATTCCATCAAATATCGAATAAATAGCACTAATTGTATCGTTTGTCTGAGCTTTGGTTTCCACCTTTTTCTTTACGATCTTTCCGAGATTCGTACATGCGACAATCGAGAAGATCAAGAAGAAGATATTGCTGAAAAGAACGGTTTTGATATTCATGCCATAGAAGCCATTTGAACCAATGCCAAAGAGTCCAAGTAAGACAGCTTTTAACTGGGCTAGATCCGAATATTTAAAGATGATCCAGCCAAAGAATATGACAAGTAGCGTATAGATATGTTTACAGTTCTCTGGCATGCGATCCTTGATATAAAACTTCTCTAATAATAAGAAACAGAAATAATAGAGTCCCCAGAAAATATAATTCCAGCTGGCTCCATGCCACATACCGGTTAAAAACCAGACGACAAACATATTGCGAACCCATTTTTTTGTAGTGCAGCGATTGCCACCAAGGGGGATATAGACATAATCTCTAAAGAAGGTACTTAAAGAGATATGCCATCTACGCCAAAAATCTTGGACGCTTTTGGCAATATAGGGATAGTTGAAGTTCTCTAAATAGTGAAAGCCAATCATCCGTCCCATACCAATTGCCATATCCGAATAAGCAGAGAAATCTAAGTAGATCTGCAACATGTAACAAAGCATGGCCAGCCAGATACCTAAAGCCGATTGACTGTGGATGCCCTTTAATCCCCCAGGCAATAAGGTATCGGTAATAGAAGCACAGGAATTGGCAAGAATGGCTTTTTTGGCCAAGCCGATGCTGAAGCGACGGAAGCCATAGAATACATCACTGAATAAGACTTTCCGATGGTCAATTTCGTTTTGTACGGTTTCATACCGAACGATGGGACCGGCAATACATTGATGAAATAAACTGGAATACAAGAGTAATTTCCAATAATCGCTTTGTGGCTCTACTTCGTTTCGGTATACATCAACGACATAGGATAGTAATTGGAAAGTATAAAAGGAAATACCAATTGGTAATACAATCGTAGGAATTTTAGCTGGCCAATGAATAAAGAATTGTAAATTACTTAAAAAGAAACCCGTATATTTAAAAATGCCTAATAAGCCTAATAGACCAATACAGGCAAGAAGCAAATATCTTTTCGGATTCTGTTCTGTGGCAATCTTTTGGGCAAAATACCAACAGATAAAGGTTTCTAACATTAGTAATAATAAATACTTCGGTCCACCCCAGGCATAAAAGATTAAACTGGAAATGAGTAAAACGAGATTCTTTTTGTCTTTTGGTGCAAAAAAATAGATAAAAAGATGCGGCGTAAAAAACGCAAATAGAAATAATAAGCTTGAAAAAACCACAATAATCTTCCTTCCCCTTGTTCTTAATGAACATGTAATATTTTAGCATAATTTTCAGAAAATGATTTGATTTTACAAACCTATTGAAAAATGGATTTTCGCCAATCATCGGAAAAAAATTCCGCCAATCGTCGGAAAAGTGATGTAAAGAGCTTACAATTGTCAAAAAACCGTACTTTTTGATTAAAATTTCGTAAAATTTTTTGGGGGGGTATAGAAAATGGCTTTTTTTAGCAATTTTTGTACACTCTATTTCGAAAAAAATCTAAATAGATATTGATAAGTGACAGACTTTCTTGTATAGTCTATTTAGAAATATTTCTAAGTAGAAGGTAAGTAGAATGTTTGAAAAAACGTTTAAAGCGTTAAAAGCCCCGGTACGAAGAGATATTCTTACCCTTTTAAAAAAAGGTAAGATGTCGGCTGGTGAAATTGCCAATCATTTTGATATGACCCAGGCAACGATTTCGTATCATTTATCTTTATTGAAAGAAGCTGGCTTGATTCGCGAACAAAAAGAAAAAAACTATATTTTTTATGAATTAAACACATCGGTATTTGAAGAGATGTTGTGTTATTTTCAATCATTTGTAGGAGGGGATTCCGATGAAGAAAAATAAATGGTTTCTATTTAGTCTGGTATTATTTTTTATTCCTTTAGCTTTGAATTTGATTTTTTATTCGCAATTGCCAGATACTATAGCGGTGCATTTTGATATCAATGGAAATCCAGATGGATTTATGTCTAAGCCATGGGCTTTGTTTGGGATACTAGCTTTTCTTGTTGGCTTGCATGTATTCTGTTGTGTCTCTACTTTGAATGATCCTAAGAAGAATAATATTCCCGACTTTATCTTACGTATCATTTTGATGATTTGTCCGGTTACGGCCATTATCATAACGGGCATCATAGTGAGCTATAGTCTGGGCTATCCGATGAATACGAATGTTTGGGTTGGTGGCATTTTAGGCTTTCTATTTATTTTATTGGGAAACTATCTGCCCAAAGTCCAAAAGAATTATACGGTTGGTATTAAAACTCCATGGTCTTTGGATTCAGAAGAAAACTGGAATCGCAGTAATCGCCTAGGCGGCTATTGTCTTGTGATATCCGGCTTTATCTTTATCTTTGGAGCTTTTTTCCATCAGATCATGTGGGGTATTATTTTCGTGATTGCCTCAAGTATTCTTGTGCTGGTCTATAGTTTTTACTTACATAAAAAAGGAATTTAAGAAGACATTCGTGTCTTCTTTTTTTGTGAAAATAAACTATGTTATAATTTTTTCACTGTGAGGAAAATTATGGAAGAAAAATTATTAGAACAGATTTCCCAAGACTTAAAAATTGGGTTAAATCAAGTCACAAATACGATGGAATTATTGGAGCAAGGAAGTACGGTTCCTTTCATTGCCCGCTATCGAAAAGAAAGAACCCATGGATTAGATGAAGAACAAATTCGTTTGATTCAAGAACAATATGCATATCAGGAAAACTTAGAAAAACGCAAAGAAGAAGTCCTGCATCGCATTGAAACCTTAGGCCATTTAACCGAGGATCTAAAACTTCAGATCATGCATTGTACCAAGCTTGTTGAAGTGGAAGAAATCTATCGCCCCTATAAACAAAAGAAGAAAACCCGCGCTTCAATCGCAAAGGAAAAAGGTTTAGAACCCCTGGCTAACACGATTGCCTCTTGTCCGCGATATTTTGATGCCAAAGAGATTCAAAAATATCTCAATGACCAAGTTAAAACGATTGATGAAGCTCTGCAAGGTGCTCAAGATATTTTGGCTCAACGCGTCAGTGAAAATGAAAAAGTGCGCAATAAAGTCTTTGATTCGATGTTGAATCATGGCTTCATCAAAACCCAGGAAAAGAAAGAGCACAATGACCAACAAAAAGTCTATCGCATGTATTACGACTATTCGGAAAAAGTCACAACTCTGGCAAGTCATCGCATCATGGCCATTGATCGTGGAGAAAAAGAAAAAGTTCTTTCCGTACACATCGAATCCAATGAAGACTACTTAATGAATTGGACCAAACGGAATTTGATTCGTTATCCCAATAGCCCCAGTGCCAATTATTATGCCCTGGCCATTGAAGATGGATTAAAACGTTTAGTGATTCCCAGCGTAGAGCGAAGCATTCGCTGCCAACTCAGCGAAAAAGCCCAACAACAGAGTATGGATATCTTTTCGATGAACCTTGAAAAACTTTTATTGCAGGCACCGATGAAAAATAAGATCATTATGGGCTTTGACCCAGCTTTTCGTACGGGATGTAAGTTAGCTATTATCAATGAACAAGGTAGAAACCTTCATGTCGATGTGATTTATCCGCATCCACCCAAACCAAAGAAATTAGAAGCGGAAAAAACGCTCGTTTCCCTATGCCAACAATATCATGTCAATATTATTGCGATTGGCAATGGAACCGCATCGCGAGAAAGTGAAGCCTTTGTAGCCCAAACCATTCAAAAGTATGGACTCGATGTGGCCTATACCATTGTTTCCGAAGCCGGAGCCAGTGTCTATAGTGCCAGTAAGCTTGCGATTGAAGAATTCCCAGATCTGCATGTCGAACAACGTAGTGCCATTTCCATTGCGCGACGCTTACTTGATCCTTTATCCGAACTGATTAAAATTGATCCGCAATCCATTGGCGTTGGTCAATACCAACACGATTTGCCACAAAAACAACTAAAAGAACGCTTGGACTTTGTGGTTGATAAGAGTGTGAACTTAGTCGGTTTCAATGTGAATACGGCCAGTCCTACGCTTTTAAAACATATATCCGGCTTAAATGCGACAACCGCACAAAACATTGTCGACTATCGCCAAGAAAATGGGGATATTACCAGTCGTTCCCAAATTAAAAAAGTGAAGAAATTAGGCCCGAAAGCCTTTGAACAATGTGCTGGGTTCTTACGTGTAGAAAATGGCAAAGAACCTTTGGATCGTACTGGCATTCACCCCGAATCGTATGGCATTGCCAAGGCCATTCTAGCGCATTTAGATATCCAAAGTTCTGATTTAGGCAGCCAGAACGTGCAAGCGAAAGTCAAACAAGTTGATGCCCAAAAACTGGCCAAAGAGCTAGGTAGTGATGCCTATACCGTAGCAGATATTCTCACCGCCTTTGCCCAACCACTACGCGATTACAGAGACCAGAAAGAAGGACCGCTTTTACGCAAAGATGTCTTAGAGATGGAAGATCTCCATATTGGTCAGGAACTGGAAGGAACAGTGCGCAATGTGGTTGATTTTGGTGCCTTTGTCGACATTGGTTTACATGAAGATGGGCTAGTCCATATCTCAAAAATGGCCGATCATCGCATCAAACACCCAAGTGAAATCGTTGCGGTAGGGGATATTGTGAAAGTCTGGGTGTATAAGATTGACCAAGAGAAACAAAAAGTTCAATTATCTTTAGTTCCTATGAACGGGCGTTCATGATAAAATACGATTGCGAAAAAGGAGAATCCAGTATGTTTGATGAAATTCATGAAGAGTGTGGTGTATTTGGTGCTTATCAAGTCGAAAATGCATCATCCATTACGTATTATGGTTTGCATTCCTTACAACATCGAGGTCAAGAATCGAGTGGTATTGCCGTATCCGATGGCCAGACCATTCAGGTTCAAAAAGGTCCGGGTTTGACCATTGATGTCTTTAAACGAGAAGATCTTGAATCCTTAAAAGGAAATTGTGCAATTGGGCATGTCCGGTATAGTACAGCTGGGGGACAAGAGTTGGAAAATATTCAACCCATTGTATCTCGTGGCCATGCCGGAAGTATTGGAATTGCCCATAATGGACAAATTGATAACGACAAAGAATTACGCTTAGAATTAGAAAATCAAGGATGTATTTTTCAAGGTACCGCAGATAGTGAAGTCATTCTTCATTTGATAATGAAACAAACTGGAACTTTACTAGAACGGATTCAAAAAGCGGCAGCGAAAATCGATGGAGCCTTTTCTTTTATTGTGATGAATGAAGAAAAGATGTATGCCTGTCGGGATAAATATGGCCTGCGCCCTTTAAGTTATGCTTCGTATGGGGATGGCTATGTCATTTCCAGTGAAACCTGTGCCTTTGAAGTCATGGGTATCTATGAACATGTCGATTTAAAACCCGGCGAAATCGTAGAGTTTAATAAAGGCCTGGTTAAACATTTTGCGTATACCCAAGATACCTCACATCATATGTGTTCGATGGAATATATTTACTTTGCCCGTCCCGACAGTGAAATCGAAGGGATCAATGTGCATGCCTATCGGAAAGAAACGGGTGTGATCTTAGCTAGAAATGATGAAGATCTAGAAGCTGATATTGTTATCGGGGTACCGGATTCCAGCTTATCGGCTGCCATTGGTTATGCCGAACAATCTGGTCTTCCTTTAGAAACCGGTTTAGTGAAAAACCGCTATGTCGGAAGAACCTTTATTCAACCAACCCAGGAATTACGTGATCGTGGGGTACGGATGAAGTTAAGCCCAGTTGAAAGTGTGGTACAAGGCAAACGCGTTGTGATGATTGATGACTCTATTGTGCGCGGAACCACATCACGACGAATCGTTCGTCTATTAAAAGAATCCGGGGCCAAAGAAGTACATGTACGGATTGCTTCTCCAGTCTTCATGTATCCTTGTTTCTATGGGGTCGATACCTCAACCCGCAAAGAATTGATTGGGGCTCGTTTATCGGTTAAAGAAATTGAAGACTATATCGAAGCCGATTCTTTAAAGTATTTAAGCGTTGATGAAATCAAAGAAGCCGCTCATGGTTTAGGCTTATGTTGCGCTTGTTTTGATGGAAAATATTGCTCAGATTTATACTCATATAAGAAACAATTAGAGGAAGATGTATCTGAATAGACACTGTGTATTCAAATAGATACAATATCTTTAGTAAGGAGGAAGTCTTTATGGTAGAAAAAATTAACACCGAAAAATTTGATACATTAATGGCCGAAAAAGGTGTAGTAATCGCAGATTTCTCAGCAACTTGGTGTGGACCTTGTAAGATGTTGGCCCCTGTTTTAGAACAAGTCGCATCGCAATTTGAAGGAAAATGTAAATTTGTGAATGTGGATGTTGATGAATCCAGTGACTTAGCCCAAAGATTTGGCATTATGGCCGTTCCTACAGTTATCGCTTTTAAAGATGGCCAACAAGTGAATGCGTTCTCTGGCTATCAAGGTCAACCACAAGTTGTGGCATTTGTCGAAAACGTACTATAAGCCTTCAAAACTCTCCGATTGGGGAGTTTTTTTTCTTGGCATAGAAAAATATACAGACCGTGGTATAATGTTCCGAGATGACACATGAGGGGGATTTTGTGTCGTTAAACGGGATAGAATTGGATTGTATTAGGAGACCAATTATATGAAGGGCGTAATTTTTGATTTTAATGGAACCTTATTTTTTGATAATCCCAAACATGTTATGGCATGGTCTAAGATTTCCGAAATGATTCGCGGACGCGGCATTTCTTCGGAAGAACTTCATACCAAATGTAACGGGGTCACCAATAAAAAAATCATAGAGTATTTATTTAATGGTTCTTGTACCCAACGGGAAGCCGAAGCGTATTCCCAAATGAAAGAAAAACTCTATCGCGAGTATTGTCAGGCAGATACGGAAACCTTCCATTTAGTAAAAGGAGCCGAAGCATATTTTAATGCACTAAAAGAGAAAGGCATCCCTTTCACAATCGCAAGTGCTTCCATTAAAGAAAATATCGATTTCTTTGTGAAATCTTTTCACCTGGATCAATGGATCAATCCTGAAATGATCGTATACGATGATGGAAGTTATGAAGATAAAGTAGCCATGTACCAACAAGCCGCTAAGAACATTGCTGTTCCATTAAAAGACTGTATGATCTTTGAAGATGCCATCAGTGGCATTCAATGCGCTTATACAGCTGGATGCAGAAATATTGTCATAGTGGATTCGTCGGGTAAAGCGAATGAATTGCGTCATTTACCTGGTGTAGTAAACGAAATTCAAGACTTTGAACATCTTGTTTGACGCACGATCCACTCAAGTAAAATAGAAACAATTTGATCTTGTTGATAAGAACTTAGTGGCTGACCTTTGGGAATATGGTGCCATTTTTCTAGACACCCTCTGCAACAACACCCCGTTGCGTGCTGAGCTAGAAAGATTGGATGGCCATGCATCGGGGTTTGTTTCCCGTCGTTTTTCGGCGCAGCAAGACTAAGGCGTTCTTTAATGAAGGCATGGGCATGTTCATCGATTTTGTCCCAGCCTTTTTCATTAAGGTACGCTTTTTCTTTTTTGCGTAAGGTAAAAGAAGAACGAAATGTAGAATGGGCTAAGCGGTTAAATAAAGCTTGATGCGGATAATAGTCAATCTGGGCTTTTAGGGCTTGCGAATGTTGCAAATCACTTGGAATCGTATAGCTTTTTCCATCTTTGATGAAAACGGGACCCGTTGATAGAAAAAGAAAGAGACAGTGATGTTGGATACATTGTTTACGAATCGACAGGACCCAGTTATAGTCACAAAAAGGTAGCGCCCCTGCGACAAAGACGGCATCGATGGAATCAAAACATATTTCTTGAATCGGTTTATCACTGCTTAAATGAAGTATCATATTTGTATTCTATCATGATACAATAAGGCCATGAAAAAGATTCTAGCGCTTCTATTTTGCGGCTTTTTTCTTTTGGGTTGTCAAAATGATGCCAAAACTTGCCAAACGCTTGTGGAAAATTATTGTCAGACGATGCAAAAAGGCGAAGTCCAAAAAGCTAATACCTATTTGAAACAAGCCCAACCATCCAATATCGATCAAATGGCCAAAGAAGCTGGGTATACGGGAAAAATCAAAGCGTATTTTGTGAAGTATATGAAACATGTCATTGGCAAACAATGGGATTCGTATCAAGTCAGTGATGTATCCCAAGGTAAAGACTTCTATTTAGTTACAGTACGTGCTAAAGGTATTTCGGCCAAAGCCTACCAAGAAAGTGGACAGGATACATTTACGGAAGCCTTTCAAGCTAAACTACAAGCCAATCCCAATAATAAAGAAAAACTATTTAAAGACTATTATTTACAGCTTGAAAAAGAAGCCGATCAATTACCTTTAGTCAAAAGGCAAGTTATCTTTACTTGCCGGCAAGTCAAAGGGGAATGGAAGATTACTTCCATTGATTTGGATTAAGACTTAATGCAGGTTAAGTCTTTTTATTTGTCTTTAGACAAAGCCAGCGATATGTTTGATCCAAAGAAGATAAAATTTGCGACAATTCCCTGGGAAGAACTAGAAAAAGAATTTCCCGGATTTTCTAAAAGTGAGGCTTTTCGCCAGGCGGAAGCATATATTTGGGAAAAAGAAATTAGCGAACTATTTGCCGAAGGTGTTAAAGAAGCGTTTTTAGAAGGCTATGTGCAAGGGTTTCTAAAAAGTGCAGAAGAAAGCAGGAAAAAGGCTATTCGAACTATGTGGATGGATCATTCCACAAAACAAATTGCGAAAATCCTTGGTGTATCTTTGGAACAAGAGCAGATATATTTAAACTAAATCGCACAAGAAAAGCGGAACTCTTATTGAGCTCCGCTTGTACTGATTTCAGCAGGTTTATTTAAGATATACATGAATTGTTCGCCGGTAATGGTTTCTTTTTCATAAAGGTATTTGGCAAGTTCATGAAGTTTGACTAAGTTGTCTTTTAAGATCTGAACGGCTTCATCATGGGCTTGCTGGATCAAAGTGATAACTTCTTGATCTACTCTGGCAGCTGTTTCTGGTGAACAAGCTAAAGAAGTATCGCCACCTAAATATTGGTTGTTTACGGTTTCGAGTGCCGTCATGCCAAAGGTTGGGCTCATTCCAAAACGGGTAATCATTGCACGTGCTAATTTAGTCGCTTGTTCGATATCGTTGGAAGCACCTGATGTATAGGAATTAAAGATGATTTCTTCGGCAGCACGACCAGCAGTATAGGTAACAATCTTGGCATACAATTCATCACGCGATAAGAGATTTTGTTCATCTTCTTCGACTTGCATCGTATAACCTAAGGCACCTTTCGTACGTGGGATAATCGTAATCTTATGTACCGGTGCAGTATTCTTTGATTTGGCAGCAATAAGGGCATGACCAATTTCATGGTAGGCAACAATTAATTTCTCTTTTGGTGAAATCACAGCGCCTTTCTTTTGTTCACCGGCAATAACAATTTCAATGGCTTCTTCTAAATCTTTTTGTACGACTTGTTTCCGTCCATCACGAATCGCTAACAAGGCTCCTTCGTTGATGATATTGGCAAGATCAGCTCCACTACTACCCGCTGCCGCTCTAGCTACGACATTAAAATCAATATCGGGCGAATGTTTAATCTTTTTGGCATGGAGTTTTAAAATGGCTTCACGACCTGCTAAGTCGGGTAATTCTACCGGAATTCGACGGTCAAATCGACCAGGTCTGGTTAAGGCAGGGTCTAGGATTTCCGGACGGTTGGTAGCAGCTAGTAAGACTACACCTTTGGAGCCATCAAATCCATCCATTTCCGCTAATAACTGGTTTAAGGTTTGTTCACGTTCATCGTTTCCACCCATTGAACCAGCGCCATCTCGACGTTTACCGATGGTATCAATTTCATCAATGAAGACAATACATGGAGCTTTTTCCCGGGCTTGTTTAAATAGATCCCGGACTTTTGCGGCACCTCGTCCGACAAACATTTCCACAAATTCGGAACCAGAAATGGAGAAGAAAGGTACTCCAGCTTCTCCGGCTACGGCTTTAGCCAGCAGGGTTTTACCGGTTCCTGGTGGGCCGACTAATAAAGCACCTTTTGGCATGGTGGCACCGATTTCGGTATATTTTTTTGGATTGTTTAAGAAATCGACAATTTCCACTAAGTTGTCTTTGGCTTCTTGTTGGCCGGCTACATCTTTAAAGGTAATACCGGTTTTCTTTCCTTCATAAACTTTCGCATTGGATTTGCCAAGGTTTCCAAAACCTCCGAAACCGCCAAAACCATTGCCTGCATCATTTCCTCCTGGGGTAAAGGTAAAGGTTGAATCACCACCCATTTTATCCTGGAACTTTTTCATCGTTCTTCGCATTAACCAGGAAATAAAGAAGAGTGGCAATAAGAAAGAAATTAAAAAGTAGATAAAAGGATTATCTAAAATGGAAGATTGATGAATGGTTTGGGTAAATGTGACATCAGCTTTCTTTAAGCGGTCAACCAGTTGGCTATCATTCATTTCTCCGGTTTGATAAGTTTTTTTCTTATCATCATTTTTTAGCGTGTAGTAGATGATGTCATCATTTCCATCTACTTGGACTTCTTTGACTTTTTTCTTTTCGACTTGGGTTAAAAAGTTGGAATAGCTGGTATTTTCAATACGATTGCTGTGGAACATCGGAATGAAAATATTCAGCGCTAAAATCAGAATTAATAAAATTGTGTATAACCGGACAAAGCGGTTTTTTTGATTCTTTTTCATGCGAATTCCTCCGTTGGCTAAATTATACTCTCTATTAGCATTAATGCAACAAGAGTGCTAATTTCACTTCTTTTCACATTTTTTAAGCGAATATTCCGTAGAATATCTATGTCTGAAAGACGTATGAAAGATTATTGTTCATGGTATGAAAACTATTTTCATTTTTTTGAAATATTGTGATTATTTCGGTAAAATAAATAAGTCACAGAAAAAAGGAGAGAGATATATGGGAGGATTAAAATCCGTTGTAAAAAAATACAATGAGACCAGTCTGATCTTACGTATTGTGATTGGTTTGATTTGTGGTACGTTGTTAGGTATTTTAGTTAAAGGTTTACCTGTCGGTATTTTAGGAGATATGTTCAAAGGTTCTTTGAAATCCATTGCACCAATTTTGGTCTTTGTCTTGATCACAAGTGCCTTATCATCTTCAAAAAGTAAAATGGACCGTCGTTTTGGACGCGTTATCATGTTGTATATGTTAAGTACATTCTTAGCTGCTGTGGTAGCGGTATGTGGGTCATTCTTATTCCCGCAACATTTAATTTTAGCGAGTAAAGCAGCTACGGATTCTGCCCCTACGGGAATTGCCGAAGTCTTGACAAACTTATTGAACAATATGGTTATGAACCCCGTGCAAGCTTTGTCAGAAGCTAACTATATCAGTATTTTATTCTGGTCGATTCTATTGGGGCTTGCGATGAAGAAGTTAGCTAGTCCTGCAACGAAAGATATTTTAGCCGACTTATCCGATGGCATCAGCCAATTGGTACGTTGGATCATTAATTTAGCACCATTTGGAATTTTAGGTTTAACCTATTCGATGGTTAGTGAATATGGTGTGGCTATTTTTGCCAACTATGGTTCTTTATTAGCACTACTCGTTGGTTGTATGTTGTTAGTAGCATTGGTGGTAGACCCATTGATTGCTTTTATCTATTTAAGAAGAAATCCGTATCCACTGGTTTTCCGTTGCTTAAAGGAAAGTGGTATCATGGCTTTCTTTACGCGTAGTTCGGCTGCCAATATTCCGGTTAATATGGCTTTATGTGAAAAGCTTTTATTAGATGAAGAAATGTATTCTGTTTCGATTCCTTTAGGTGCTACGATCAATATGGATGGAGCAGCTGTTACGATTACCGTCTTTACTTTGGCTATGGCTCATACCTTAGGCATTAAAGTCGATTTTGCGACGGCTTTGATCTTAAGTGTTTTATCAACGTTTGCTGCTTGTGGTGCTTCCGGTGTTGCCGGTGGAAGTTTACTATTGATACCTATGGCTTGTTCTTTATTTGGCATTGGTTCCGACTTAGCGATGCAGGCAGTAGGTATTGGTTTCATTATTGGGGTTATTCAAGATAGTGTAGAAACAGCGTTAAACTCAGCGGGAGATGTTATGTTTGCGGCTACTGCGGAATACAAGCAGTGGATCGTGGATGGCCATCCTGAAGACTTGCCTAAGTTCTTAGGTGGACAAAGAGAAACCAAAGTATAGTCTGAAAACCTTTTCAGAAAATTATTTGAAAATTTATTTGACAAGATCAAATAGAGAGATTAAACTAGTCTCATAAACGCAAAGGTGCTCTTGAAAAACAAGTTCGAGAGCGCCTTTTTGTTTAGTGTACAAGGGTGTACTACAAACATATGTAGTATGCCCTTTTTTTTCATCATAGGGAGGGAATTGAGATGGAAGAAGTATTGAGTCAAGTCTTCAAAATCTGGTATTTGATTGGTGCCGCTTTTGTATTCTTTATGCAAGCCGGATTTGCCATGGTCGAAGCTGGATTTACACGAAGAAAAAATGCCGGAAATATCATCATGAAAAACTTGATGGATTTCTGTTTGGGAACGGTAGCGTTTCTGTTGTTAGGGTATTCTCTAATGATGGGACCCGATACTGGTTCTGGATTAGTTGGTTGGATGGATTTTACCAAAGGTCCACTCTTTGATTTCACAAATACCGATTGGTCTTTGTTCGTATTTAACTTAGTATTCTGTGCCACAGCTGCCACGATTGTTTCTGGAGCGATGGCCGAAAGAACCAAATTTATTTCGTATTGTGTCTATAGTTTCGTAATTTCCTTAGTCGTTTATCCCATTGAAGCGCATTGGGTATGGGGACCAGATGGTTTCTTAACTGCTATGGGATTCCACGATTTTGCCGGATCTGGTGTGATTCACTATGTTGGTGGTTTAACTGCTTTGATCGGAGCTTGGATGTTAGGACCACGAATTGGCAAGTTTAACGAAGATGGCAGTCCAAATGGTATTCCCGGACATAATATTCCTTTAGGTGCCCTTGGGGTATTCATCTTATGGTTTGGATGGTATGGATTTAACGGTGCCGCTGCAACCAATGGTCTTCAGTTGGCAACCATCTTTGCGACTACGACCATTGCCCCAGCTATTGCCACTTGTACCGCAATGATCTTCACTTGGATCAAGTATGGTAAACTCGATGTTGGTATGTGTTTAAATGCTTCCTTAGCTGGACTTGTGGCTGTTACGGCTGGTTGTGATTATGTCAATGCCTTTGGAGCTTTTATGATTGGTATCTTAGCTGGTTTCATGGTTTGTTTCGGGGTTTGGCTATTGGATTACAAACTCCATGTCGATGATCCTGTTGGTGCCGTTGGTGTTCACTTCTGTAATGGTTTGTTGGGAATTATCTGTACGGGATTATTTGCCTGTGGAACCGATACCCAGCCAAAAGCTTTAGGTTTGTTCTATGGTGGTGGTTTCCACTTCTTAGGGGTTCAACTCTTTGGTTTACTTGTGATTGGTTTATGGACAGCAGTAACAATGTTTATTACTTTTAAATTGATTGATAAAACGATTGGTTTACGTGTTACCGAAGAAGAAGAGCTTCAAGGTTTGGATTTACCAGAACATGGTTTAGTCGATTCTTATGCTGGCTTTGGTCTACAAGCGATTATGTCTGGTTCAGGTAAAGCCATTGAAGTACCTACGACACCAGATGTAGATATTGCCACTGCCATACCGAGCAAGAACTACAAAGAAACGGATTCGAAATTATCAAAAGTAACAATTATCACAAAACCAGAACGTTTGGATGCCTTGAAAGCGGCTATGGATGAAATTGGTATTATGGGTATGACGGTAACCCGTGTCATGGGATGTGGGGTACAGAAAGGTCAAACGACGTACTATCGTGGTGCCAAGGTTGCGATGGATCTACTTCCTAAGATCAAAGTGGAAGTCATTGTATCCGAAATTCCTGTGAAGACGGTTGTGAATACGGCTCGTAAGATTTTATATTCCGGTCATATGGGAGATGGAAAGATCTTTGTCTATGATGTGGAAAACGTGGTACGTATTTCCAGCGGTGCACAAGGTGTCGAAGCTTTACAATATGAAGATTAACGAAAGAGATCCGTCTTATATATTTCCATTGCGTGTGACATTTGTCGCACGCACTTTTTTTGAATCTACGCAAATTCGCTACAATAGGGGAAAGTGGCTTAAAGCCCTTGAAATAAGGACTTAAGCCACCTTTTTAAATTTGTAAGTGTTAAATCAACGCATTAGTCTTGATCTTCGTTGTCTTATTTATCTTGAAGTTCTTTATCAATAAGAAGTTAAAGAACGTCGATATGTTAGAAGCATTAAAATCAGTAGATTAGAAAAAGCTGGGAATTCCCAGCTTTTTTTGTGCATCTTTACTTATTAAATAATTCACGACGTTCTGTTGATTGAATGAAGAGGCGTTTCATCTCTTCTTGATCTTCACTGGCTAGTGAATCACGGAAGTGTTGAATCGAAGCGATAAAGGCATCAATTTCATTCAATAAGATATCTTTATTAATTAAGAATAACTCGGTCCACATGTTCTCGTTGATCGAAGCAATGCGGGTTAAATCCCGGAAACTGTCCCCGGTATATTCCACCAAATGGGCATTTTCATGGGTGTTCATTAAGGAAACCGCAATAACGTGGGTTAATTGGGATAGAAAGGCAATCATCTTATCGTGTTCTTCAATGGATAAATTCGCAATGTGGGTACAGCCTAATTTCTGTCCCAGTTCTCTTGCGACACGAATGCCATATGCCGTATTCTTTTCGGTTGGAACGACAATATAGTTGTTGCCGTCGAAAATGGTAGGATCGGCATGTTCGATCCCTTGAGATTCTCGACCACACATCGGGTGAGTCGAAATCAATTCGACATCTTCACGAGTAATGGCTTGTAGCGGTTCGACAATATTGGATTTGACCCCACTGATATCCATCACAATGGCCCCGCTTTTTAAATGTTGCTGGTTCTCTAACATCCAGTCTTTTAATAGCGTTGGATAAAGGGCAAGAACTACGATATCGCAACGATGAATCAATTCTTCGGGATGAATGGTTCCATCGGCAATCATATGATGTTCCAGTGCATATTGAATCGATTCTTCCCGACGGGCAAAACCATACACGGTTTCATGTAAATCGGTTAAACGTTTGGCATAACTGGCTCCCATTAAACCAAGTCCGACAATTCCATAAATCATAGTATTTCCACCTTTCCACCAATTTTCTGTACATCTTCAAAGAAGTTTGGATACGACTTTGAGATGGCTTGGGCATCTTCAATTATACATGGTTGACTGGCACAAAGGCCAAAGACTGTCATCGCCATGACAATACGATGGTCGTTGTGACCATCAATCATTACGTTCTCTTTTGTGTATTCTGGCTTACCTTGGATGGTAATGGTATCAAAGGTACTAGTGACATTGACATCCCATTTCTTTAATTCTGCTTCCATAGCGGCAATACGATCACTTTCCTTCATCCGTAGACGTTGGGCATGAATCAATTTCGTACAACCTGGGGTGAAGCTGGCCAATACACAAAGAATGGGTCCCAGATCCGGACAATCCGCAATATCCATCGTTTGGCTGGAAAGCGTACGAGAAGAAATAGTAATTGTTTCTTGATCTTGATGAATCTGACTACCGGCTTTCTTTAGAAAGTCTAAGATCACCCGATCGCCTTGGCGAGAATGCATGTCCATATTTTTTAGGCATAAAGAATTTTGAAGGCTTGCCAAAACCGCAAAGAAAGCCAATTGCGAATAATCGCCTTCGACCCGTACATCTTTGGCTTGGTAGGTCTGCTTACCTGGAATGGTATAGTGCAAGGCATCTTCTTCAATGATCTGAATGCCAAAAGCTTCTAACATCTGTAGGGTTAGATTGACATAGGATTTTGATTCAAATGGGGGCAAGATTTCAAGCGTACTATCCTTGTCTAATAAAGGTAACGCAAACATCAATCCAGTAATAAATTGACTGGAAATATCGCCACGAATCACAAAGTTTTGGCTGTGAATCGGTCCTTGGATTTGTAAGGTTTCCCCTTGCTTGAAGGATAACCCTTGTTGGGCAAAGATGTCTTTGTATACATCCATGGGTCTTTGCAGCAAGCGACCATGTCCTTGTAAAGATACTTTCTCTTGACTGAGGGCACAGATGGGAACTAAGAAACGCAAGGTAGAACCGGATTCATTGCAGTCAATCGAAAGGGGATGATTGACTTTTTTTACATCACACCCGGTCACAATACAGGTGTTGCCTTCTACTTCAATTTTAGCGCCTAGAGCTTCCATGCAGGCAATGGTTGCTTCGATATCTTTAGAGAAGGTAACGTTGGTAACCTTGCTGGTGCCTTGGGCCAGTGAAGCACAGATGATAGCTCGATGCGCCATTGATTTACTAGCTGGAATGGATAAAGTTCCGGCAATCTGACTTGGGGTAATTTTTACGCGCATACAAATCCTCCTGTTGCTTCTTTAGACATCCATAGATCTAAGATGCCAAAGGCAAGCACCGAATCAACGACAACCCGAGCGCGGTGAATGATACAAGGATCATGACGGCCTTGGATTTGTAGTGATACATCTTCTTTCTTTATATAATCTACAGAATCTTGTTCTTTAAAGATGGATGGGGTTGGCTTAACAACCGTATGAATCACAATCGGCATACCGTTGGTAATACCGCCATTGATACCGGCATTGTGATTGGTTTTGGTGACAATGTTTCCGTCTTTCATACAGAAGGCATCATTGGCTTGTGAACCTTTTACCTGGGCAAAGCCAAAACCAAGACCAAAGGAAACCCCTTTTACAGCGGGTACACTAAAGAGTAAGTGACTTAAGACACTTTCTACGGAATCAAAAGCAGGTTCGCCAATGCCTGTTGGCAAACCAACAATGGCACTTTCCAAGATACCGCCTAAAGAATCTCCCTGGCTGGCGGCTTCTTCGATTTCCTGGGTCATCGCTTGGGCTATATCAGGGGATAGAGTCGCAAATTCTTTTTGATTCATGGCTTGAATCTGTTGGGTTAGGACTTCTATATCCGAAGAGAAGGCATCATCTTTACAGGTATAAAGCTGTTCGATGTGGCTTCCGATATAAACACCTTTGGCTTCTAAAATTTGGCGACAAATACTACCGGCTGCTACGATTGGTGCCGTTAGACGACCAGAGAAATGACCACCGCCGCGATAATCCTGGAAACCATGGTATTTTTCAAAGGCGGTAAAATCGGCATGGCCAGGGCGTAAACGACCTTGGGTTTTCTGGTAGTCTTTGGAACGAGTATTTTCATTGGTAATCAAGATGGTTAAAGCGGTACCGGTGGTTTTTCCTTGAAAGAGTCCTGAGACGATTTGGACTTCATCGCCTTCATGACGCTGAGTAGAGATTTTTCCTTTGGCTTTACGCTTTTCCATATCTTGGTGGATGCGTTTCATATCTATAGGGAAGCCAGCTGGTAAGCCATCTAAGACTAAACCAATGGCAGGACCGTGTGATTCGCCAAATAAGGTGAAGGATATATTGGTTCCAATATTATTTTTCATAACATTCTCTCTTTTCTAATAATTCTCTTAGGGCCTTGTGGGAAAGTTCCTCTAATTGATACGAACCAGCTTCATAAACTTTTACTACGGTTGTGGTGGAAGCATGACTCTTTTTATCATGAACGATGTAATCCATCAGAGTATCAACATCATATTCGGGAACTTCGGGAAGTTCCAGTCTTTGGTAAATGCGCAAAACGCGCTCTTTTAATGCTTTATTTTCGATAAAGAACAACATACCCATGGCCACACATTCCCCATGTAGATAGGTATTTAAACCATAAGCACCTTCGATGGCATGGCCGATGGTATGCCCGAAGTTTAAGATTTTACGTAAGTTGGATTCTTTGACATCTTGTTCAACGACTTTACGTTTAACGTTAATTGAACGAGCGATGATTTGATCGATATCTAAGCTTTCTTGTTCAAAGAGTTCAACTAAAGTTTCATCTTGAATCAAACCAGTTTTTAAAGCTTCGACTAAGCCATTATTGATTTGACGCTGGCTAAGCGTTGAGAGCACATTGGGGTCAATGATAACAGCTTTTGGTTGCCAGAAAGCGCCGACAATATTCTTATACGATCCAACATCCACTGCGACTTTTCCGCCGACACTGGAATCAACTTGGCTTAATACGGTTGTAGGAATGTTGTAGAAATCAATGCCACGCATATAGGTGCTGGCTACAAATCCTGCCAAGTCACCGGTAACGCCACCACCAATGGCAATGACAGCATCCGAGCGACTCATTTGATGTTCGATGAGTTGTTTTAATAGGGATTCATAAGTGGCAAAGCACTTGGATGCTTCTCCTTGTTTAAAACGTAAGATAAATGCATTCTCACATTGTTGATAAACGCAATCGACCCATTTTTGGGGTACGCCATCATCGGCAATAATGGCAATTTTGCGTTGGGTATTCATGGTTTCATGTATCTTTTGAATGGCGTTTCGTTCGATGGTAATCGGATACGAATCGTCTTTTAAATGAACGGTGTATTTCATAGGTAAACTCCTTTTTCAACTACTATATCATGAAAGAAACAACTTTTCAGAAAACCGCTGAAAATTATGATATGATTATGCCTAGAGGTGGAAAATGAACCAGTTGGAAAAAGCGCGTCAGACCATTGATTCGATTGATGAGCAGATAGCGCAATTATATGAACAGCGAATGGATGCTGTGGAGCAAGTCTTAAATTATAAGAAAGAAAATCACTTACCGATTCTTGATGCTTCACGCGAAGAAAAGGTGATTGCCCATGGCGTACAACGGATAAAAAACGAAAAATATAAAGGGGTCTATCGCGATTTCCTTAAAGGGATGATGCGAAATTCCCGGATGTATCAACAGAGCCTTTTAAGCAATGATGTGATTGCGTATTGTGGGGTAAAAGGGGCCTTTACCCACTTGGCAACCCAACGGCTTTTCCCTGGCAGTCCGACTTTAAACTATAAGTCTTTTGATGATGTCTTCCAGGCAGTTGTAACGCGCAAGGCGCATTATGGGGTCTTACCTTTTGAAAACAACAATTCTGGTTTAGTTGGCGAAGTCTTAGATGGTTTATTGGAATATCCGGTCTATATTCGTAAGATGTCCCACCAAAAGATTGAACAATGTTTATTAGGGGTTCCTGGGGCAAGCTTAAAAGATATTGAATATGTATATTCCAAAGATCAAGCCTTGATGCAATCGAAGGAGTTCTTACATCAGTTGAATGTGCATACCATTGCCTATCCGAATACGGCGATGGCGGCCCAATATGTAGCTGAACAAGGCGATATTCATAAAGCGGCAGTAGGCGCAAAAGAGAATGCCGAATTGTATGGTCTGGAAGTATTGGCTACGCAAATTGAACCAAATAGCGAAAATACCACACGCTTTTTGGTGATTGGTCTAGAACCAGCGAATCAAGGAGATCACTTCAGTGTTGTCTTTGCGACTAAACACATCAGTGGTGCCCTGGCAAAAGTTATTGAAGTTATCGCCAAATATGGTTTAAATATGGATAGTATTCAATCCCGTCCACGCAAGGATCAAATGTTTGAATACTTCTTCTATATCGAGTTTGACAGTCCTTTGTATACTGATAATACCCAGGCTTGTCTAGCTGAGATTAAAAAGATTTGTGAATCATTTAAAGTATTAGGAACATATCCGATGGATATATAGGAGGAAGAAAATGAGATTTGTAAGAAACAGTGTAGATACACAACCCATTGTAGATACGGTATTTTCCATTGTGCGTATGGCAAAAGAAGATATCGCAAAGAATGGTGCCGAAAATGTCGTTGACGCAACGATTGGTTCGCTTTATGGAGAAGATGGAAAATTAGTTGCCTTGGATACGGTTTTTTCTTCTTTTAAAAATTTAGATAATCGCGTCTTGGCAAAATATGCTGCTTCTTTTACGGGAAACGATGATTTCCGTCAAGAAGTTTATGACTGGGTATTAAATGGAAATAGTACTTTGCCACATGAAGTCATTGCCTCTCCAGGTGGAACGGGTGCCGTTGATATGACAATGAGCCAATGTTTGGATGCGGGACAAAGTGTTGTCTTACCAAATATTGCCTGGGGATCTTATAAATTAATGGCCGGAATGAATGGCTTTGGCATAGAAAACTATGATTTATTTGATGGAGATGCCTTCAACATAGCTTCTTTAAAAGCAGCCTGCCAAAAAGTCATGGCCAAACAAGATAAGTTATTAGTTGTCATCAATGATCCATGTCATAACCCAACGGGTTATTCTATGACCAAAGAAGAATGGGCTGAAGTCGTTGCCTTCTTAAATGAATGTGGTAAAACGCATCAAGTTGTTTTATTAAATGATATTGCGTACATTGACTTTGCGTATGGTCAGGAAAAAGCCAAAGAATACTTTAAGGAATTTGACAAGATTTCCGAAAATGTAGCTGTTGTCGTTTCTTTCTCTTTGTCTAAATCCATGACAAGTTATGGTATGCGTTGTGGAGCTGCTATTCTTATGGCTAAAGATGAAAAAGCTTTGGAAGATATGAAAAATGTCTTTGAAAAGTCAGCTCGTGCGACTTGGTCGAATATCAACAATGGAGCCATGGCGATGTTTGTCGATGTATTAGAAAACCATCGGGATGCTTATAACGAAGAACGTCGTAAGTATGTTGCGCTGTTGAAAGAGCGTAGTTCGATTTTTGTTGAGGAAGCCAAAGAAGTAGGCTTAAAACACTATCCATATAAAGAAGGATTCTTCGTCACTTTATCCATGGATAATGAAACGCGAGATAAATTCCATGCAGCATTAATGGAAAACCATATTTATACGGTAAAAGTGAACCAGGGTATTCGTGTAGCGGTATGTTCTTTGTCAGTTGAAAAGTGCAAAGGACTTGCTGGTAAGATGAAAAAAATCTTAGATACGATTGCTTAAGTTTGAGAGAGCTGAATCTTTTTGATTTGGCTCTTTTTTATTTTGAAAAAAAGTTGAAAAAAGCGAAAACGTTTTCATGAAAATTTTTGTTGACATTGAAAACAAAAAGACTATACTTTCAATTGTAAACAATTATAAGACTTTGAACAAGACAAGATTTTCATAAAAGGAACTTGGTAGAGAGCATCGATTTGGTGGAAAGATGTAAGTGAATTATGAAAGTTATCCCTTGCGAGTTGGTTTCTCGAACAGAGTAGGGAAATCCGCGGATTCGGCGTTAACGAGATATCGTATTGATAGATACGAAAAGTGGTGAGAAATCACAAACTGAGTGGTACCGCGGAACGTTAGCTTTCGTCTTAGTAATAGGGCGAAGGCTTTTTTGTTTGAAATCTTATTAAAGGGAGGAAAGATTATGAATGGATTATTGTTGTTAGGTATTGCAGCTGTTCTCTTCATTTGCGCTTATGTTTTTTACGGACGTTATCTTGTAAAAACATGGGGTATTGATGTAAATGCAGATACACCTGCAAAAACTTACGAAGATGGAGAAGATTTTGTTCCATCAAATAAATGGAAGGTATTTGCACACCAATTCTCATCAATTGCTGGTGCTGGTCCTGTTACTGGTCCTGTTATGGCATTGATGTTTGGTTGGTTACCAGCTGTATTGTGGATTGTTATCGGAGGAATTTTCTTCGGAGCTGTACATGACTTTGGTGCTTTATATGCATCTGTTAAATCAAAAGGTCAATCAATGGGTAAAATCGTTGAAGACAACATCGGTAAAACTGGTAAGAAATTATTCTTCTTATTCTGCTGGTTATTCTCATTGATCGTTATCGCCGCATTCGCTGATATGGTTAGTGGAACATTCAATGGATTTAACGCACAAACTGGTGCTAAAGCTGTTGCCAATGGTTCAGCTGCATCAATTTCCATCTTCTATGTATTTGGGGCTATCTTATTTGGTTATATCACACGTAAGTTAGACGTAAAAGGTTGGAAACAAGTTGTTTTAGGAATCGTATTCGTTGTAGTTATGTTAGCTTTAGGAATCAAATTCCCAGTATTCCTTGGAAAACAAGCTTGGACTTATATCGTATTCGTTTATATTTTCTTTGCCGCAATTACACCAATTGCTTTAATGAAACAACCTCGTGACTATTTGACAACTTTCTTATTTGTCGGAATGATCGTTGCAGCTATGTTAGGAATCGTTGTTAGTAACCCAACAATTACTACACCTGCTTTCACAGGATTCAAAACCCAAACCGGAAGTTATTTATTCCCAACATTGTTCGTAACAATCGCTTGTGGTGCTGTTAGTGGATTCCACTCATTAGTATCAAGTGAAACTTCTTCTAAACAAATCGCTAACGAAAAAGATATGTTACAAGTTGGTTATGGTTCAATGTTACTTGAATCAATGTTAGCTATCGTTGTTATCGTTGTTGTTGGTTCTTTACCTTCACTTGCACATTCTGGTGTATTAAACAATGCATTATCTAGTGTGGCATTAGCTGATACAGCTACTCCATTCCAAAAATTCGCTACTGGTGTTACTGGATTGTTAGATCAATTAGGAATGCCTCAAGCTTGGGGATTATGCATCATGACAATGTTCGTATCAGCTTTAGCGCTTACAACTTTAGATGCTGTTGCACGTATCGCTCGTATGTCTTTACAAGAATTGTTAGAACCAACGGAAGGTGAAGCAAGCTCTGTTGTTAAATTCATCACAAACAAATATGTTGCTACATTCATTACTTTACTTGGTGGTTACTTATTAAGTTTAGGTGGATATCAAAATATTTGGCCATTATTCGGTGCTACAAACCAATTATTAGCTGCTATGACATTGATCACATTAGCTGTATTCATGAAGGTTACTGGTCGTAAAGGATTCATGCTTTACATCCCTATGGTTATCATGTTTGCGGTTACGGTTTCATCATTATGCTTATCTATCTACAACATCGTATTGAAGTTATTCGTAACAGGTGGATTTGTCTTCATGACAGATGGTTTACAATTGTTATTCGCTATTCTATTGTTAGCTCTTGGTTGTATGGTTGCTTTCAAATCTGGAAAGAAATTGAAAGAAGTACCATCTCATGGTTCAAGCCAAATGGCTTTCAAAGCACAAGACAAAGCTGAATAATTGAATATGGATTCCCGATTGATTCGGGAATCTTTTTTTTTATATAATAGTTTGGAGATGAAAAAGAGGAGTATTTCTACTCCAAAGGTTTCTGATAAAAGTTGCCATAAAAGTTTACTGTATTATAGGTATTGATTAAAACTTTTGGATCAACTTTTTGTACGTTTTCAATTACATCGCGTAATTCATAGGTGGATATAACGGCTTTACATACATAGTGTTTCTTCTGACTGTATGCGCCATAACATTCAAATACGCTCATACCATGGTGACAAGCTGCCATAAAGGCATCAATCACAGAATCGGGATCATCGGTTGTGAATTCGACGGTGATTTGGGCATATCGCTGGTACAAAGTGGAAATGGTCTTGGTCGATAAAAATTGAAAGATGATGGAATATCCCGCATAGATCCATCCACAGAAGTAACCAAAGACAATGATCATTGCGACATTAAAGAAAAAGACGTAATCCCAGATCCCCCGATGAATACGACTGGAAACATATTGGGCAATAAAGTCGGTTCCACCCGTTGATCCACCAGCACGTAGGGCCAGGGAAATCGAAAAGCCCCATAAGAAACCGCCAAACAAGACATTTAAGATCTCATCTCTAAAGAAGGGCTCAAAGTGCAGGGTGGAAAGAAAGAAGGAAACAAGGAAAAAATTCAGGCAACTCAAGAAAGTAAATCGATGCGATATATATTTATAACATAAAGCTGCAGCCGGAATGTTTAATAGGATGATTCCAATTTGGACAGGGAAATTGATATGGACTAAGGCACAAATTTTATGAATCAATAAGGCTAGACCGGTAAATCCTCCGGAAATCAAGTTACATGGATCCATAAATACATTTAATATGTAACATTGTAGAAATGCACTTAAAACAATCGTACAAATAGAAAAACAGGACCTCAGTTTTCTTTCTTTTTTGAGTGAATGAATAAAATTTTGCATAAAAATACCTCTTTTTTAAACCATGGTATCATAGAATAAGTTGCCTGTATCTTCAACCGTAAATAGAACATTGTGGAAAGGAATGATTTGTATGGAAACAATTTTTACTTCATTACATATCTTAGATCTAGATAATGACTGGGTGAAAGAAAAGGAAGTCCCCGCTTCTTTTGCCCCATTTATTTTAGATACCTTAGAATATGCCCAGGCCAATGAAAAGAATAAAGCCTATATGGTGCATAACGAACATACCCAGGTCGTTTCCTGTATTCGCCAAATGGTCCTCGAACCAGAAAAATGGCAGGCCTATGCCCAAAGCATTGCCAATAAATGTTTAGAATCCGAAAAACTAGCCCAAGCGAAAATTTATCGCATGGGCTCTGCTATTAAAAAAGGTAGTTTGGTTCAGACACTAGTAAAAAAAGCGGAAGATGAATACATTTATATGGTCGCAAAAATTGAACATTCGCAATGGTTAGATAGTTCGGATTTATCGGAACGAGTGGGCTTTTCCTTAGAAAAGAAATCCTTATGGAAATCAGCGGTCTTCTCTTTGGTTCAAATGGATCAAGAAGTTCTCTTCTCTTCCATTCAAGGCTATTCAGATACCCAGGCTAAGTATTGGACTGTTTCTTTTTTGGAATTGGATGAAGCTAGAGATGATGCGAAAAATACCTATTCAGTTTTTAAAGCCGTCGATAATGAATTAAAAAGTGCCATTGAACCAGTCTCCAAAAAAGATTATGTACAGTTATCAAGTGAATTACAGAATTTGATGAATACCCCACAAGACTTTCAATATGAACAATGTGTGGATCAAATTTTAGAAAAATACCATCCAAGTGAAGAAGAAGTCGAAAAAGATGTGATGAAAGACTGCTTGATGGCCTTACCGGAACGCAAGAAATTTGATACCGAATTTAAAGTTGTACCCGAAAGTTTAAACAATCGTCGGACAAAAAAATTCCATTTATCCAAAGGCATTGAATTAACCGTTCGTTCTGATGCGGTTGAATATCCAGACAAAATATCCGCGGTAACCATTGATGGGAAAAGAGTGATTCAAATCGTTTGTGACGATGATGAAACCTATGAGACATTTCAGTAAAAAAGATTGGCTAGGCCAATCTTTTTAAATGAGTTCTTTGATTTGCAGCAAACCTTTCTCTTTGATGAGTAGATTTTTAAAACTTTGTAGATCTTCATAGCGAATAAAGTCATATTCAGCACGACTTAATAAGATGGAAGCTTGTTGGAGCAAGTTTTTATGGCTGACCCATCCTTGCGGTGTACCGAAGTTTTGATCAACTAGAGTATGAATGGTTTCAGTCTGCATTAAGGGTAGAAAATACTGCTGGATGGTAGTCGTGGCAGGATTAGTAAAACCATCGAGTTCTAAGACGTTTTTATAAATGGGATAGTGGTACTTGCGCAACATCTGCAACAAAGCCTTACAGTAAAATAAGATGGAAGCACTAAAATCGGCTTCGGGATCTTCGCTGTAAAACTGTTCTAAATCACAAGCAGCTTCTAAGTCATCAAGTACGCCACCGGGAAGATCTTGGTAGTCTTCTTCTTTAATGCCTAAGAAGGCATAGAAGTCATCGATCTCTTCTTCTTCGGATTCTTGGGGCTTTTGCATATCGCTCATCATGTTCTGGGCCATATCGTTTAATTTATCTTTTTCTTCATCACTCATAGAATCCATAATGCGTGAAATGGCAGAAAAATCTATATCACTAAATTTCATATGTTTCTCCTTTTTTTAGCGATTATATCATAAAAAAAACCAGGTTTCCCTGGTTTTAAGATTTGGCAGTTTGGAGTTCCTGGACGGGCTTTAAGCCAAAATAAGCTTGGGTTTCGGCAATGACTACTTTGCGTAAACCGATCAATCCAATTAAGTTTGGAATGGCCATACATCCGTTGACGATATCGGCAAGGATGAAAATAGAATCCAATGACATAAATGGGCCAATCGCAATGCAGGCGATAAAGATGATCTTATAAACTTTTACTGCTTTTAAACCTTTTAAATAATACATGCAGCGTTCACCATAATAATTCCATCCAATAATGGTTGTGAACGCAAAGAAAACTAAACCAATATTCACAATGTATTTTCCAATAAGCGGAATGAATAAACCGTTTTGGAAGGCATAGGTTGTCATGGCAGCACCGGATAAATCAGTCAGATTGGCTTGGGTTAAAAGAATGGCTAATCCGGTCATCGTACATACGATAATGGTATCGATGAAGGTTCCGGTCATGGAAATCAAACCTTGTTCAACACAAGAATTGGTTTTAGCAGCAGCAGCGGCAATAGGTGCTGAACCTAAACCACTTTCATTCGAGAAGATTCCCCGGCTAATACCTTTTTGCATCGCAATGCCTAAGCCTCCTCCTACGATCGAAGAAGGGACAAAAGCGGTTTTGATGATTTGGGCAAGCACGGAAGGAATTAGTGTTAAGTGGGTTACAAGAATCAGAACAACGCCGGTAATATATAAGACACACATAAAAGGAATGACTTTTTCCGCTACTGAAGCAATACGAGTAATTCCACCAATGGTGATAAAGGCTACAATCAAGGTAAGACCAATAGCGGTTACGATTGGGGGAATATTAAAGCTTAAGGTTAAGGCATCGGAAATGGATTTGACTTGGGTGAAAGTACCAATACCTAACAGGGCAACTCCGACACCAAATATCGCAAAGAGTTTTGCGAGAACTTTAGAGTGTAGACCATTTTGTAGATAGTACATAGGGCCTCCAGCCATTTGGCCATTTTCATCTTTTACTCGATATTTAATAGCTAATAGACCTTCGGAATATTTAGTGGCAATCCCAAAGAAAGCGGATACCCACATCCAGAACATAGCCCCGGGACCACCTGTGGCAATGGCTGTCGCAACGCCGACAATGTTTCCGGTACCAATGGTAGAAGATAAAGCGGTACATAAAGCTTGAAAGCTTGAGACATCGCCTTCGTGACCATCATCGGTTTTACTTCTAAGAATTAATTGAAAGGCAAGTTTTAAACGGGTGAATTGCAGACCGTGCAAAGAAAGGGTGAAATAGATTCCGGTTCCTAATAATAATAGGATCAGGGGCAGTCCCCAAACCAGATTATCAATTCGTGTTAAAATTTCTGACATAAAAAAATCCTCCTAAATGGAAGAAGAATGAAAGATTGATGCCTCTGTCCTTTTGCCTGAGAGTGTTGCTCCTTCGGCGCCAATTTGGTCTCTCCAGAGGTTCGTCCAATAGTGATCGCTTTGACCTGAAATAGTTAATTCTTCGGTACACAAATGTGTTTTCTCACTATCTTCATCCGACTTCAACCTCTTCATTATAATACAGTTTTTTTCTAAATCAATGTTTAGTTAACGTAATCATGTGTTTTAGAGTGGCATACAAAATGGATTTTTTCGCGAATTGGTAAGAAATTAAATTGCCTTTTCAAAAAAAAGGCATAAAATATGGGAGGTTAAAAAAGCCATAATTTTTTGGAGGAAGAGAGAATGGAAAATTATCGTTATTTATTGGACATTGCACTGATTTTACTAAGTACGAAAGTATTTGGTTTATTCACGCGCCGTCTAGCCTTGCCAAGTGTTGTAGGTGCTTTAGTGGCAGGGATTATCATGGGACCAGCTGTCCTGGGGATTATTCATTCAAGTTCCTTGATTCAAGCCTTGTCGGAAATTGGTGTCATTATCTTGATGTTTGAAGCGGGTTTGGATACAAGTATTAGTGATTTGAAAAAAGCCGGACCGAAAGCCTTTGTGATTGCCACATTAGGTGTTATTGTTCCGTTAATTGTCGGATATTTTATTGGTGGTCTATATAATGTAGGACCAAAAGCCTGGTTAGGTAACTTGTTCTTAGGGGTTATCTTAACGGCAACCAGTGTCGGTATTACGGTAGAAACGTTAAAAGAAATGAAATGTATGGCAACGGAAAGTGGAAATGCGATTCTAGCCGCTGCGGTTATCGATGATGTTTTAGGGATTATCTGTTTAACGATTGTCAGTGGAATGGCGGATAGTTCGGTTAAGATTGGCACTGTCTTATTTAAAATCGTTTTATTCTTTATCTTTGCTATGATTGCGGGAATGATCTTACATAAAGCCTTTGCGTGGTGGTTTGATCACGATTCTCGTGGTGGTCTACAAAGATATTCCATCGTATCTTTCTCTTTTGCCTTGATTATGGCTTATATTGCAGAACAATTCTTTGGGGTAGCCGATATTACTGGTTCTTTTGTGGCTGGTTTGATTATTTCGGGAACGCGTCAATGTTCGTATGTACAAAAACGAATTGGAACAGTTTCTTATATCTTAATTACGCCAATCTTCTTTGCGAGCATTGGTTTGAAGTTAGCTCCGATTCAATTTACAAGTGAATTGATTATTTTGATGATTATCTTATGTATTGCCGCTGTTATCACAAAAATTGTTGGTTGTGGTCTAGGTGCTATTCTTTGCCGCTACAGCATGACGCAGTCGATTCGAATTGGTTGTGGTATGATCAGCCGTGGGGAAGTTGCCTTGATTGTTGCCAATAAAGGAATTGCCTTAGGTTTATTACCCGATATCTTTGTGACACCAGTTCTATTGTGTGTTGTTTTCACAACCGTTGTGACACCAATCTTGTTGAAAGTTGTTTATAAACACGATGCTAATGATCCGGATTTCTTATTGGGTTCCGAATATATCGAGGAAAACTAAAAAAAGAAATAGGGTTTCCTATTTCTTAAGTTCGGCAAATTTTGCCTGCATTGTCGGATTGTTTTTCGTAAGCCGTTTGATGGAAAGATCATCGGCTTTTTTATTGGCCAAACGCAGGTTGTTTTCGCTAGATAATAAGGCTTCTTTGGTCTTTTGCAGGTGAAGAATGGTCTTATCAATTTCATCGATGGCGGTATTAAACTTCTTGCTGGCAAGTTCATAGTTACGCCCGAAAGCCTTTTTAAAGTCATTCATGCTTTCTTCAAAGTGGGCAATATCAATATTTTGATTGCGCATATCTTGCAGCTCTTGTTTATACTGCATCGAATTTAAAGCCGCATTGCGCAGAATTGTAATCATTGGAATAAAGAACTGGGGCCGAATGACATACATCTTTTCATAGCGATAGCTCTTATCGACAATGCCTGTGTTATAGAGTTCGTTGTCTGGCTCTAACATCGAAACTAATACAGCGTATTCGCAATGTTTTTCCAGACGGTCTTTGTTGAGCTCTTTTAAGAAGTCTTCGTTTTTGTGCTTGGTGGCAGTTTGGTCATTTTCGTTTTTCATTTCAAACATGATGGAAATGATTTCAATGCCATTCTCATCTAATTCACGATAGATGTAGTCACCTTTTGAACCGGTACGTGCATCGTTGTCTTTTTCAAAATAGGCATGAGGGAAAGCGGTAGCACGCAATTTATTGAATTCAATTTCACAATGTTGCTCTAAACTTTCTCCAATCATTTTTGTGGATTGTTTCAATTTGAAATCTTTATAGTAGGCAATCTGCTCTTCTTTGGTTTGCAGCAAGGTATCGTATTTTTCCTTAAGCGTCGTTTCTTTTAACTGGTATTCAATTTGGTTTTGCGTAAGGGTGTTTTGTAGCTTGTCGCATTGTTTTTCTAACTCTTTAGTCGCATCAGATACTTGTATTTTGGTCTGCATTTCCAGAGCTTGAACTTGTTGGCGCAGAGCTTGGATTTCCAGATCTTTTTGCGATAACTGCTTTTGATAGTTGTTTTCACATTCGCTTTTCGTTAGCTTCGTTGCACTGGATAATTGATCTTGTAAGGACTGAATGGTTTGTTCTTTTTGGTGCAAGGTAGCTTGAAAGCTTTGTTCCAATTCATTTTTTAACAATTGATTGGAAGTGGCTTCGCGTTCTTTTAATTCTTTTTCAAATTCCGTATTTTTTACTTGTTTCAATAATTCATAGTAGTGGGATTCATCAATTTGGAAGATGGTTCCACAGTTGGGACATTTTATTTCGTTCATAATTTTCTCCTAATAATCTTAGTATAGTACGGCTTGGATATTTAAACCAATCATAGTAGAATAAGGGTATCAGAAAGAGGCTTATTATGAAAAGATTATTGAAATTGGGGGTAGCGGCTTTCACAGCATTAAGCATGGTGGGAACACCAATGACTACATTTGCGGAAAGTAACGATCCTGAAAAAGAAGAATTAACCGAACATTATTGGTATGACAACGAAAATCAAAAAGTCTATACCTTTAGTGAAGATGGACAATGGCAAGCGTATGATGCCAGTGGTGATGCGATCCAAATGGAATTAGCTGATGAGAAGACACCATCTGATACGGTATTGAATTCCGAACCGGAAACTGGTGAGTACACTTGGCAAGATTCCCATTTAACGATTCAACCAGCAGCTGATGCCGATGCGGATGCCAAAGCTACGGAATTAGATATGGTTGATTATGAAATCAATAAAGATCAAATTACGGATGAAAATGTGAAAACAGCCATCCAAGATTACCAAGGTGACTATGTATTAGTGGATACAGAAAATCTTGATCAAAATGATCCCGCAAACTACATGGTAGAAATGGATTCAATTGATAAGGATAGTAGTGAAGAAGCGGTAAAGGACGATTCCAATACCGATGATTCAGCAACAACCGATGATCAAGAAGCTACAAAAGATGATGCGACTACAGATGATTCGGCAACGACAGATGACACCAAAGATGATGCAACGGTTGATACCGATAAAACCGATGATTCTGCTACAACAGACGATCAACAAGCTACAAAAGATGATTCAACAACCGACAGTACAGATACAGACGCTGATTCTAACAAGATTTTAACTTCTTCTTTAAAAGCTGATGATGAAGTTTATATTGCAGGAAATGTCTTCCATGAAGATGAAGATTGTGCCGGTGATGATGCTCAAGAAATGAGTGTAAAAGAAGCTGTTAAACAAGGCTATACACCTTGCGATAAAGAATTTACTGCCGATGGATTCTCTTTTGATACCGGTGCTGGAGAAAAAAGTGATGTTACTATCAACAACAATAATGTGAATGTCAATGTTGAAATCAATGTGCAAAATAATGTATTAGTTGTCAATGATGCCAATGGTTCTGGTGAAGTTGGTACGGATGAAGATGCCGTTAGCGTCAATGGAAAGATCGTTTGGAAGGACAACAATAATGAATACAAAGTTCGGCCTACAAAAGTAACGGTTATTTTATATCGCAACGATCAACAATATAAAGCTATTGATGTGACTGGTGATGCGACAAAAGATACTTGGACATTTGGCTTCAATCAATTAGCGAAAGCCGATGAAAACGGTAACGCATACAAGTATACAATCAAAGAAAAAGCCCTAGCTTATTACCGTGGTGATTTAGATGGCTATGTTCTAACGAATACGTATGTTGGTCAAACACCAGAAAAATCGAGTGGATCACATACCGGTTCAAAAACGAACATGGGATTATATGTAGGTGTTGGAGCTGCTGCGGTAGCGGCAATCATACTTATCGTTGTTTTGAATAAAAAGAAACAAAACTAATGCGTTTTAGGTAAGAGCTCCCTTGGGAGCTCTTTTTTAGAGGATGGGCAAAATGAAGAAAAAGAAGCGGAAGACAAGAAGACGGTACGGAATTCTATTATTGGTCATTGTCCTGGTGGCAGGACTCTTTTTTGTGACTTGGAATGCCAAACAAATCGTATTTGCGAAATCCAATGTCGTTGAGTATGGCTCAGATACGCAGGCAATGGATTTGGTGAAATCGGTATCTGGGGGAACAATTGTCAACAATCCCCAACTAGATACAACCGAAGTAGGAGAAAAACGGATCATCTATAAGGTTAAGGGATGGTTTTTAACCAAGACCATTCATCATGATATAACCGTAAAAGATCGGAAAAATCCGGTGATTAAATTTCATGATAAAAAGGTATCCATTGCCAAAGGGGAAGACTATGCTCTTTATGACAATGTGAAATCAGTGAATGATTATGGGTATGGGGCTTTGGATTATCTATCCCAAAAGAAACCAGATCGGGGGACCTATACGATTCAATCCAATGCCAATAAGCACAAAAAAGGCAGCTATAAAGTAACGGTTTATGCCAAAGATATGAATGGCAATACGGCTAAGAACAGCTATATCTTAAAGGTTCGTGCCAAAAGTGTAGCTGATGAAGAAAAAGATGATGCGGATGTAACAATTAAAAAAGGTCAAGTCTTGGTAAACTTAGATAATCCTTTGGATGATACCTATAAGTCGGAAGATGCCAAAAAAGCCAAAAAAGCCTTGGCTTCGCTGCAAGAAGCGGCCAGTGATGAAGGCTATGACCTCTCTTTACTATCGGGCTATCGCTCCTATAAAGAACAAGAAGGCTTGCAACAAGACCAGGATCCATTTAGTGTGCCAGGTTATTCGGAACATCAGACGGGTTTAGCCTTTGATGTTGGTCAAAGTGATGAGAGCTTTGGCGAAAGTGAAGCGGGTCAATGGTTAGCCCAGAACTGTGCTTCGTTTGGTTTTATCATCCGCTATCCGGCTGATAAAGTGGAAATCACCCAACATAGCTATGCCCCTTGGCATATTCGTTATGTCGGAAAAGCCGCTGCGCAAGCCATGGAAAAGAAAAATCAGTGTTTAGAAGAATATCTCGGTGTTTCTACCAATGAATAAGATGCTTTTGTGTTATGATGGGTTAAAGAAAATGAGTGATGCGTATGAAAAATATATTTTTAGAAGACAAACCTATGGATACATTCGATACTTTTATGAAATATGACGCCCAGGGAAGAGAAAATCTTGGTGATCAGATTCCGGTTTTAATCTATCGCATGTTGGAATACTCTTTAAAATTTGAATTGCAGAACCGTTTTGATAAGGAAACGCAAGTGGAAGTATTCCGCGCTGCAGGGCGTAGTGCCGGCAAGTGGTTTGCTAAAAATTGTTTGAACCTGGACCAAAGCCTGGATGCCTTTGTCAGTGAATTGCAACAAGCCATGCAGACTTATAAGATTGGGGTTTTGCGAATTGAAAGTGTGGATGAAACGTCTGGCAAAATCGTTTTAACCGTTTCGGAAGATGCAGATTGTTCGGGCCTACCGGTTTTAGGAGAAACGGTTTGTAACTACGATGAAGGATTCATTGCGGGTATTTTATCTAAGTATACCGGAAAAGACTATGAGGCCATTGAAGTAGATTGTTGGGCAACGGGTAATCGCGTTTGTCGCTTTCACGCCAATGTTTGTGAATAGAGGCGCTTATGGAACAAAAGAATTGTGACTTGTTGTTCAACTATTTGAAAAGTATTCTGTATGATTCCAATGTGTCTCCATTAGATATCGAGGAACTTGATCCACCGTATCGAAAACTAGGTATGGGCTTGCAGTATTTGGAACAAGCCATTGCGGAGATGAAACAGTGTTCTGCAGCTTTAGCCAAAGGGGATTTGAAGGATTTTCATCCCAGCCAGGAAAACTTTCTTTGCGATAATTTAAAGAACATTCATGCCAACTTAGAGCATTTAACCTGGCAAGCCAAACAAGTTGCGAAAGGAGATTATTCGCAACATGTATCATATCTAGGGGAGTTCTCGGTAGCCTTTAATACCATGATTTCCCAGCTGCAAGAGCGTGAGAAAAGCTTAAAAAATGAAGCCGAGATGGAAAAAGCGCATACGGAGTCCATTAAAAAATATAATTGTTTATTAATGGAATTTATCCGGCGAAGCAACGATGATATTTTCGTTACCGATGTTCATACAAATGAAATTCTAGAGGCTAGTCGCAATAAAATTCATTTGGAACAAGAACAGGAAATTGTTGAAAAATTTAAAGAAGTTCTGGCGCAGGGTGATTCTAGTAGCCAACAATGGCAATGGATCATAACGACCCATGACCAATCTTCCTATCGCATTGTATCGATTCTCACAGAGTGGAGACATGTACCAGCTTATGCGCATTTTATTCAAGATGTAACCAGTGAAGAAATGGAACATGGTCTATTGCAGAAACGGGCGCATTTTGATCCTTTGACCCAGATTGGTAATCGCTATTATTTCCAAGAAAAAATGGATCAATTGATGAGTCGCGATTGTGAACTGGCCATTGTCTATTGTGACTTAGACCAGTTGAAGTATGTCAATGATACCTTTGGCCACAAAACCGGGGATGAATACATTTGCCATTTTGTAGAAGCTATTCAACAGAGCATTCGGGACTATGATGTCTTTGCTCGTATGGGTGGAGATGAGTTCTGCATTGTTTTAAAAGACTGCTCTTTGGCTACGGCTAAAGAAAAGATGGATGCGATTCAATACCGCTTTATGCATGAATCCCAAAACTACTTAAATAGCTTTAGCTATGGAACGGTGCATTTAGATGCCAACCATGGGGAAATAGATCTCAATGAGATTTTAGAAAAAGCTGACTATATTATGTATCGGCAAAAACGCGAACATCGTAAGGCAAGAAAGTAAAACCGCATGTTTATGCGGTTTTTTGCGTATAGGAATAGATAATTTACCGGCATTGCGTATAATGGAGAAATAGAGGTGCAATATGTTAAAACAAGAACAATTAGAATCGCTTTTGACAAGAGCTATGGCAAGCCAGGCAGACTTTGCCGAGATCTTTGAAGAAGATGGAATGAATGAAAGTATTTCGATGTTGAATGATGTCGTAGAAAAAGTGAACCGCAGCCAAAAGGCCGGCGTTGGGATTCGTTTATATAAAGGGGTGCAATCGGTGTATGGCTATTCGAACCAACAAGATATGGACAGCCTAAATCAATTGGTAGATGATTTGCGCTCTGGATTAGGAAAAGAAGACAAAGAAACGACGGTTTCTTTACACTATACAAAAATTGAAAATAAACATCCGGTTCTACAAGATCCTTTTCAAACAAGTTTAAAAGAAAAAGTACAGTTACTTTCGCGTTTGGATCGATGTGCGAAAAAAGAAGATGACAGAATCGTAAAAACGACCAGTGGTTTACTTTCTTTGAAGCAACATGTCCAAATTGCCAATAGTACGGGTCGTTGGGTCGAAGATACCCGCGTACGTACACGTATGGTTTGTAGTGCGTATGCCCAAGATGAAAAGACGATGCAAACCGGTTTCTATGGACCAGGTGCCAGTGCCGGACTGGAATTCTTTGCGACGACAACTCCCGAAGCAATTGCCAAAGAAGCTTGTCGAGTAGCTTTGGTTTTACTGGACGCCAAAGACTGTCCATCGGGTAAAATGCCAGTCATTATTGATAATGGTTTTGGTGGGGTTATCTTCCATGAAGCTTGTGGACATGCCCTGGAAGCTACTTCGGTTTCCAAAAACCAAAGTGTTTTTGCCAATAAGTTAGGCCAACAAATTGCCAGTACGAAAGTAACCGCCATCGATGATGGAACTATTGTCAATGGATGGGGTTCGGAAAACATCGATGATGAAGGCAATCTCCAACAAAAACGCGTATTGATCAAAGATGGAATTTTAACATCATATATGGTTGATCGTTTAAATGGTCGGCGTATGCATATGGAACCAACCGGTTCATCACGTAGACAATCATATAAGTATGAACCAACCAGTCGGATGTCGAATACCTATATTGCTGCAGGAACAGATTCCTTTGAAGAAATGTTTGCCGGAATCAAGCGTGGTCTCTATGCCAAGAATATGGGTGGCGGCAGCGTCGATCCACAAACTGGTGAATTCAACTTTGCGGTCACCGAAGGGTATTTGATTGAAGACGGTAAGATTACCGTTCCTGTCAAAGGGGCTTCTTTGATTGGTACCGGAAGTGAAATTTTAATGAATATTGATCGTGTGAGCGATAATTTAAAACGTGGCCAGGGTATGTGTGGCTCGATTAGCGGAAGTATTGCCGTTGATGTCGGACAACCTGCGATTCGGGTCAGTTCGATTACCGTAGGAGGTACATCAAATGAATAAAGAAAAATGGATTCAATGTGCGAATGAGAAAGGCTTTGAAAGTTTTGAAATCTATCAAAGCCAACAAAAAGGTCGCAGTGTAACTTGGTTTGATGGCCAGATGGAAACTTTGACGACCAATAATATTCTGGGCACTTCGATTCGGGGTGTCTATCAAGGCAATATGGCCTATCTTGCCTTAGAAAAAGTCGAAGATGAAAAGATGGGTGAAGTCTTAGATTCTTTAAAAGAACAAGCTCAAACCATTACAAGTACCGATCTTGCGAAAATTCGCAAACCCGAAAAATATGAAATGGTTAAAAATACCCACCATTGGGTAGAACCAAGTATGGAAGAAATCAAAGCCTGCCTGGAAAGCCTGGAAAAGAAATTATTGGCGTATGATTCACGGATTATCCAAGTGGCATCACTTGGCTGGGAACAATCAAGTCAAACACGTGAAATCATCAATTCCTATGGTATGCAAGAAAAAGATGCAGACTGTGTGCAATACCTGGTTGCCAGTGTTGTTGTCAAAGAAAACGATATCGTTATGGACGATTATGAAATTGAAGTGATTGAGAATTTGAAGCACTTTGATAGCGATGCCTTTGTCGCCAAACTTTGTCAAAAGGCTTTGTTCCAATTAAGTGCGACATCGATGCCTTCGCAAAGTTGTCCGGTTATTTTCTCCAATAAGGCCATGACTTCGCTATTGAGTTCTTTTATGGGCTTATTTAATGGAGACTTGATTTATAAAGGCATTTCTCCAATCAAAGACAAGTTAAATCAAACCATATTCTCAAATAAGATTACGATTATTGATGATCCAAAAAACAGCGATTGTTTATCGATTGCCAATTTTGATGATGAGGGTTGTCCAACCCAGCGAACGGTTTTAGTCCATGATGGTGTATTTGCGAATATGTTGTTAGATACAAGCAGTGCAACTCGTCTGCATTTAGAATCTACCGGCAATGGTTTTAAATCTTCCTATGCTTCGGATGTCAGTGTACAACCGATGAATTGCTGCATCCAACCGGGCAAGAAGAGTCTAGAAACAATGTGTCAAGAAATGGGCGATGGGCTTGTGATTGATGATTTACAAGGTTTACATGCGGGTTTAGATTTCGTCACGACAAATTTTTCTTTACAATGTAACGGATATTTGATAAAAAATGGACGAAAAGAAAAAGCCATTCGTTTAATTACGGTTGCGGACAGTTTCCTACACTTGATGAATCAAGTTGTGGAAGTAGGAAATGATTTGGATTGGAAATATCACACAGTAGCCAGTCCTAGCATTCGTTTTAAAGAATGTGCGATTAGTGGAGATTAGCATGAAAACTTTTAAAAATACGGAAATGAAGAAAGCCATTGTGGCTTTGCGCCAAAATGAGAATGCCTTGACCATTCAGCAGATGAATGATGCTTTGACTACCGGGCAACTTTTAGCGCCTGCCCAATGGGATAAAGCCCCAGAAGCAGATGAAAATGGGCAAATGGTCTTTGCGCCAGATACAAAATTTCAATTGTTGGTGATTGCCGATGACCAGGGAAATTACTATTTTCCAGCTTTTACCAGCATGGAAGAATTAAAAAAATGGGATCATAATAATGAAACCGAATCTTTGATTATGACCTTTGAACAGTTCTTACCCTTCATTGAAATGTCGAAAGATGATGTCGTAGGAATTGTTGTCGATCCTTATTCGGAAAATGTGCCTTTAACCTGTCAATACATCCTGGATTTAAATAAAGACCGCATGAAGGATCTAACCGAACATCATGTAACCAGCGATGAACGCTTTAATTTGCGAGAACCGGTTGGCAATGTCGAGGAATTGAAGGATAACTTGATTGCGGTCGGACAAGCCCACCAGGAAATCAAAGCTATCTACTTAAAAGAGCGTTTGGTCAAAGGGCAACCTTCCCATTGGTTTATTGTGGTGGATATGCAACCAGAAAATCCTAAATTGTTCCAGGTTTTAGGTGAGAGCAGTCGTCCTTTTGCGAAAGGAAAAGGCATTGAATTCTTGTTTGCTTCAACGCCAGAAGGACAGCGAATTGCCCATCATTCCCAAGCCATTTATGCCGAATAAAGACATCTGACACTTTGAAAAAAGTGTCTTTTTTTACCGCTAATAACTCTTTGAAAAGGCTTGGCGAAGTTATGATATAATGGGGCTCAGGAGATATGTATGGCAACGAAATATATTGATATAAAAGGGGCAAGAGAGAATAATTTAAAGAACATAAATGTCCGGATTCCCAAAGATAAATTTGTGATTATGACCGGCGTTTCTGGTTCTGGAAAATCTTCTCTGGCCTTTGATACGATTTATGCCGAAGGGCAAAGAAGGTATATGGAGAGTTTATCGAGCTATGCCCGACAATTTTTAGGCAATAGTGAGAAACCGGATGTGGATGAAATTTCGGGTTTATCGCCAGCCATTGCGATTGATCAAAAAACCACTTCCAACAATCCACGTTCAACCGTGGGAACGGCTACCGAAATCTATGATTACTTGCGTTTGATGTATGCCCGTATTGGGGTGCCTTATTGTCCAACGCATCATATTCCAATTACCGGAAGTACGACCAAAGAGATGGTGGATCGGATTATGGCTTTACCGGAAGGAAGCCGATGTACGATTCTAAGTCCGGTTGTGAATGCGAAAAAAGGAATGCATAAAAACCTTTTAGAGAATTTAAGCAAAGAAGGCTTTGTCCGAGTTCGGATTGATGGCCAAATTCAGTATATAGAAGAAGTGCAAAGTCTAGAAAAGAATAAAAAACATACGATTGAAGTCGTTGTGGACCGCATTGTGCGCAAAGACAATCGTTCGCGTTTCTACGATTCTTTAGAAACGGCACTGCGTTTGAGTGATGGCTTTGCGATTTGTACGACTAACGAAGAAGAGATGCTCTTTTCCAGCAATTTTGCGTGTAAAGAGTGCGGCTTTTCGGTTCCAAAACTTGAACCGCGTTTATTCTCCTTTAATGCACCTTTTGGGGCTTGTCCAACATGTCATGGATTGGGCGTTACCCAAAAAGTGGATTTGGACTTATTGATTCCTGATTGGAATCTCAGTATTTCCCAAGGGGGAATTCGTTATTATAAGAACATCGTAAATACCGAAAACCTGGAATGGCAACGGATCAATGCGATGATTGAATATTATGAAATTGATAAAGAAGCACCGTTAAAAGATTTGGATAAAAAGCGTTTAAACTTTGTGCTCTATGGCAGCGATGTACCTATTGCGTATACCCTGGTTTCCCGTTCTGGGATTCAGCAATCCAAACTGGAATACATCGAAGGGGTTTGCCCGATGATTGAAAGGCGCTACCAAGAGACAAGTTCCGCTTTTTCCCGAGAGTGGTATGGTTCCTTTATCTCGGATCAAGAGTGTCCGAGCTGTAAAGGGGCTCGCTTGAATCCGCAAGCTTTATCGGTACAGATTCAAGGGAAAAATATCTATGAATTTACCCAAATGAGTATCAGCCAGGCGCGTACTTTTATGGATAGCTTGACGTTAAATGAGATGCAGGCCAAGATTGCCAACTTGATTATTAAAGAAGTGAAGAGCCGCTTAGAATTCTTAGACCATGTAGGTTTAGGCTATATGACCTTAGATCGTTTGGCTGGTTCCCTTAGTGGAGGGGAAGCCCAACGGATTCGTTTGGCTACGCAAATTGGTTCGAAATTAACGGGCGTTATGTATGTTTTGGATGAACCAAGTATTGGTTTACATCAAAGAGATAACGATCGTTTGATTGCTTCTTTAAAGGAGATGCGCGATTTAGGTAATACTTTGATTGTGGTTGAACACGATGAAGATACGATGCGCGCAGCCGATTATATTGTGGATGTGGGTCCTAGAGCTGGGGTTCATGGTGGTGAAATTGTAGCGGCCGGAACACCAGAAGAAGTCATGGCTAATCCGAATTCTATTACTGGGGCGTATTTAAGTGGACGTAAGAAAATTGAAGTGCCAAAGACACGCCGTAAAGGCAATGGCAAGAAATTGCGCATTGTCCAGGCCAGCCAAAACAATTTAAAGAAAGTGACAGTTGATATTAAGCTCGGCACCTTTACGGTTGTAACGGGTGTTTCGGGTTCTGGTAAGTCCAGCTTAGTAACCGAAGTACTAACCCATGGTATCCAACATGCCTTAGGAAAAGCTCATGTACATCCAGGAAAAGTCAAAGCTATCAAAGGCTTAGAAAATATTGATAAAATTGTCGAAATCAGTCAGGATCCGATTGGTCGAACCCCGCGTTCGAATCCGGCTACCTATACGGGTGTATTTGATGATATTCGCGCTTTGTTCGCGCAAACCAAAGAAGCGAAGTTATTAGGTTTTGATAAATCACGCTTTTCCTTTAATGTGCGAGGAGGTCGTTGCGAAGCTTGTCAGGGGGATGGTATTTTACGTATTTCCATGCAGTTTTTACCCGATGTCTATGTGAAGTGTGACCAATGTAATGGTACGCGTTATAATGAAGAGACTTTGCAGGTAAAATACAAAGGGAAGACGATTGCGGATGTTTTAGATATGACCATTGAAGAAGCGTGTGATTTCTTTAGTTCGGTCTCTAAGATTGCGCATAAACTGCAGACTTTATGTGATGTAGGTCTTTCCTATATTACCTTGGGTCAAAGTGCTACAACGCTATCGGGTGGAGAAGCCCAACGGGTTAAATTGGCCAGTGAGCTGCAAAAGAAACCAACCGGAAAGACTTTGTATGTTCTAGATGAACCAACGACAGGCCTGCATAGCGATGATGTGAAAAAATTAATTGAAGTTTTGCAGCGTTTAGTCGATCATGGTGATACAGTATTAGTGATCGAGCACAACTTGGATGTGATCAAGTGTGCAGATGCTTTAATTGATATGGGCCCTGAAGGGGGCGATGGTGGTGGTACGGTTGTTGGTACGGGCACCCCAGAACAATTGTGTGAAGTAAAAGAAAGCTATACGGGGCAATATTTAAAACCGTTATTAGAAAGGACGTGAGTATGCGAGAAGTAACAGTAAAAGAATTAAGTGAACAATTTGATTGGGAACAGGTTGCCGGTGATGAGACCAGTCTTTTACGGCAAATTGAATTGGCTGATACCAATCGTCCAGGCTTAGAACTGGCTGGCTATTTTCCTGAAACGATGGTGAAGCGTCTGGTCGTGATTGGGGAAAAAGAATCGCGATATATTGAAGAAGAGATGGACCAGATCAGTCAAAGACGTTCGTTTGAATTCTTAACCAATGAACAAACTCCTGCCATTGTGATTGCGCATAATCAAAAGGTACCGGAGGTTTTAGTCGAACTTGCGATGCGCAAGAATTTCCCGGTATTTCATACCAAGGAGAAAACCTCACGCACGGTTATTAATATTACCAATTTTCTAGATGAGAAGTTAGCTGAGTCGGTCATTATTCATGGCGAGCTGGTGCGTATGTTTGGAACGGGTGTTTTAATTACCGGTCCTTCTGGCATGGGTAAAAGCGAAATCGCCCTGGAATTAATTAAAAAAGGTCATCAAATCGTTGCCGATGATCGGGTCGATTGTTACAACATTCATAATACCCTGGTTGGTCGTACGCCACCGTTATTAAAAGGGTATATGGAAATGCGCGGGGTTGGTGTCATCAATGTGGAACGTATGTTTGGAATTGGTTCGTTTGCCAGTCGCGCCGAGATTGCCTTACATATTGTCTTAGAAGCCTTTGATGATTCTAAAGCCTATGATCGGATTGGGATTGAACAAAAAGAGTATTCGGAGATTTGCGGCATTCGTATTTTAAAGATTCGGATTCCGGTTAGTAGTGGACGTCCAATGGCTACGATTATTGAAACAGCGGTAACCAATTACTTGTTGATACAAAACGGAATTGATTCGGCCAAAGAGTTTGAAGATCGTGTCATTCAGGCAATCTATGCAAATAAAAGTGAAGAAGACGAGGAAGAAGAAAATGCAGCTACTACCAAATAGTCGTATTTTCCTTTCTTTTGGATCGTTGCAGATCACCTGCTATGCCGTATTTATCTTAACCGGTGCAGTCTGTGCCTATGCCTTGAGCCAGCATATTATCCAAAAGTGGGGCTATCCTTCTTCTTTATTAGAGAATTATCTCTTTCCTTTGTTGATATGTGGAATTCTCGGCGCCAGAATTTATTATGTGATTTTTGAATGGGATTATTATTCGCTGCATCCCGAAGATATTCTGGCAACCTGGCAAGGAGGATTGGCGATTCATGGTGGCTTAATTGCAGGCCTTCTCTTTAGTATCTATTACTTTAGAAAGCATCGCGTTTCTTTGCTGCGGATGTTTGATTTGATTATGCCGCATGTTCTATTGGCACAAGCTTTTGGCCGTTGGGGCAATTTTGCGAATCAAGAGGCCTATGGTCGGGTTGTTTCCGAGGGCTTCTATGCGCATTTTCCTGCGTTTATTAAGCAGCAGATGTATATACAGGGAGCCTATCGCATGCCAACTTTCTTATTTGAAAGCTGCATGGACCTCTTAGGTTTCCTTTTGATTGTCTTTGTGTTCCGCAAGTTTTTCTATCGCAAACGTGGCGATGCCGGCTTTATGTATTTTATCTGGTATGGCATTTCCCGTTTCTTTATTGAAGGTTTACGAACCGATTCTTTAATGTTGGGTTCTTTCCGGATTGCCCAGATTATTTCGATTCTATTTATTGTGATTGGTTTGGTTGGTTTGTCAGGTATCTTTGCCCCTAAGACAAAACCTGTCTTACTTTTTGATGTAGATGGAACTCTGGTATCCAGTCGTAAAGCCATCTATCATCTTTGGGATAAACTATTTGAAAAAGAAAAACCAGATACGCACTTAAGTGAGGAAGAAAAGGCGACTTTCTTTGGCCCAACAGTTGATGAAGTGCTTGCTCAGTATTTTCCGAAAGAGCGAATTCCGGAACTACATGCGCTATATGATCGTTTGTATATCCAAGAGATGGCACCGAAGTACTTAGAAGTTTCTTCGCAAGTCCAAGAAACGTTAAAAACGTTACAAGTCCAAGGGTATATGATGGGCATTGTTTCGAATAAAACGACGAATTTGATTGAAGTGGATTTAAAACAGGCGAAACTTTCTAACTATTTTTCGGCCATCATTGGTGCGGAGACTTCTCCTTTGCCAAAACCCGATGCATCTGGCTTGATTGCAGCTTGTGATCAGTTAAAATTAGGTCATGACAATGTAGCGTATATTGGTGATTCCATCAGTGATGTATTGGCGGCCAAACATATGGCAGCTTATTCGATTGCCTATAGTGGGGATAGCCAAGAGAAAAAAGGCTTAGTACAAAGTAAGCCTTGTCAGATCATTCATGATTTTAAAGATCTACTAAACATTGTCAAAGAAGAAAAATGTTGGTGCGATAAACGCATCTGGTGAGGTGAGCACGATGAACAAAGAAGTTGATTTAGCTATTATTGGTGCCGGACCAGCGGGTATGAGTGCAGCCATCTATGGTTCTAGAGCCGGATTAAATACCGTTATGATCGATAGTGGTGCCCCAGGCGGAAAACTCTTAAAGACTTATCATATTGCCAATTATCCTGGTGTACCAGAAGTCAATGGAGCCGACTTGGCTGCGTCGATGTTTGAACAATCGACGGCTTTTGGTGCTGAATACATGTATGGCAAGGTCGTAGAAGTCAATGCCCAAAAAGAAATCACTTTAGAAGATGGAAGCCAGATTTCTGCCAAAGCAGTCATCTTAGCGATGGGAACGCAAGAAGCGATGATGGGAATTCCTAATGAAAAAGCCAATATTGGCCATGGTGTTAGTTTTTGTGCCGTATGTGATGGTGCCTTTTTTAGAGATATGCCAGTGATTGTAGTTGGTTCAAATAATGCAGCTATTGAAGAAGCTAACTTTTTAACGATGTTTGCCAGCAAGGTTACGATTTTAGTCGAAGGCTTAGAGATTCAAGCGGATCCAAGTGTGCAAAAATATTTGGAAAATCAACCAAAGATCGAAGTATTGCATGAAACTAAACCGTTAGAAGTTTGTAGTGAAAAAGGCCGAGTAACTGGTTTGATTGTTGATGAAAAAGGTCAAAAGAAAACCTTAGAAGCTAAGGGAATCTTCCCATATCAAGGACAAAATCCGATGTCTTCGGCTTTGAAGAGTTTGGATATTCTAGATTCTCGAGGCTATGTGCTTGTGGATGAGAATCGGATGACAAAAGTAGCCGGCATTTATGCGGCGGGAGATATTATTGCCAAGGATCTACGCCAAATTGTTACGGCAACTAGTGATGGTGCCATTGCGGCCCAACATGCCAATAAAATGATTAAAATGAAAAAATACTAAAAAATGCCACCAGAATTCTGGTGGCAAATTTATTATTCAATAGGAATCGCATGAGTTTGTGATTCGGTTTTTGCGTCCATTTTTGGAACGGAAATCTTTAATTCCCCATTCTCAAAATGGGCTTGGATGTCTTCTTGTTTGATAGCAGATCCGACATAGAAACTACGGCTAAAAGAACCTACACTACGCTCTTGGCGAATGACTTGACCTTGTTCATCGGTTTCGGAATTCTCCGTATTTCTTGATGCGGTCACTGTCAAATAGCCTTCATCCAATTCAATTTGGATATCTTCTTTCTTAATGCCTGGGGCTTCCATGTTGAAAAGATATTTTCCGTCTTTTTCTTGGATGTCTGTTTTCAAAATGTTTGTGTTAGAAAACGGTTTAAATGTTGGATAATACATCATACAAATCACCCTTTCTATTCAATAGAAATCATTTTCTTGTTTTCTTCGATTTTCTTTGCTTCGGTTGGCAAAGTAATCTTTAATTCTCCGTTATCGAAGCTGGCTTTAATGTCTTCTTGTTTGTAGCCTTCTCCGACATAGAAGCTACGGGAACAAGTTCCGACATAACGTTCTTTACGAACGTATTTACCTTTTTCTTCTTTTTCATCGGAACGGCTGGCTTGCACTTTCAAGTAACCTTGGTCTAATTCGATTTGAATGTCTTCTTTCTTATAGCCGGGAACTTCCATTTCCAAAATGTACATGCCATCTTTTTCGGTGATGTCTGTTTTTAAAGCACCACTTTGACTAGAAATACTGTCGTTGAAAAAATCATCAAATAAATGAGCAAATCCTGGATAATAACGCATAATTCATTCCTCCTACCTTAGTCAATGCGAATGGTTTGTTTCGCTTCTTCTTCTTTCTTTACTTCGGTTGGTAAAGTGATTTTCAATTCACCATTATCGAAGCTGGCTTTAATATCTTCTTCTTTATATCCATCTCCGATATAGAAACTACGAGAGCTGGTTCCCACATAACGCTCTTTACGAACGATGCGACCATTGCTTTCGTTGTGGCCTTGTTTTGTGGCAGTTACTTTTAAGTAACCTTGGCTTAATTCGATTTGGATATCTTCTTTCTTATAACCAGGTGCTTCCATATTCAAAATGTAGTAGCCATCTTTTTCTTGAATATCGGTTTTTAGAACACCGGCTGATTGATGATCATTAAAGAAATCATCGAATAAATCATATTTATTTACATCTGGAACATAACGCATAGGTAAGACCTCCTCTGTGCTCTTAGCACTCTACTTCTTTATCTGCTAATATAATAGCACTATCTTTAGCAGTGTCAACACTAAAGTGCTAAAAAGTTCAAAGTTTTTTTATACACTTTTCGAAAAATGTGTAAAGAAATTGTGTGTTTATCTATTGCGAAAAATGGGAAAATATGTGACAATATGGCTACATTACTAGAATAAGTAATGTGGTATCATTTTGAGAAGCATTTCAGAAAAAACCCTATCAATTTCTGAGTGCTTCTTTTTTTGTGCCACAAAAAAAGAAAGAAGCGAAAACTTCTTTCTTGTTGGCATTAGTTTTGCCAAGTAATTTCTCCCTTGGTCTGCATTGGATAAGCGATAAATTCCGTTCCATCTAAGTTCTCTTTATGCATATCGATGCCGGTAATCTGATGGTTGTCATAGGTTGTATAGTAGTAGATGCCTTTATCGGCGTTGTAACAAGAACTATACAGCGTGATTTCATATTTATCTTTTGCTACTTCACAACAGCCTCTTTGTTGGGCAACGGAATCCAGGATATGGAAGAACTGACTGACACTTTCCAATTCACCTTCTAGGGATAAAGAATTTAATTTTGTGAAGGCAACTTTCACAAAGCGAGACTGGCTGGAAAGATCACCAGGGATACCGAGTCCGCCTAGCCCACGACTATAACTATCAAGAGCTAACTGATCCGCAAAGGTAGGACTTGGTTGATGACAAGAAAGTCCCGGATAGTTATTCAGGGCAAACATTTGATAAGGGAAAGGTGGGTTGTTGGTAAGAACCCCAATTGGATTATCGTAAACATGTAAACCATCGGACATGGATTCTACGACAATACAAGCTTCTTTATCGGCTATGAGCCAATGGAGTTGGGCACTTGGTAGGTGGGAATTAAAAGGTTCGGCTAATAAAGATAGATTGTTGAGTCTTTCTTTAACTTCACGAACGGAAGCACATTGACTTAAGATCCATGGAATGAATTCAAACTGGGCAATTTGGTCTTTGGTGCAATTGGCATCATAGTCTTTATATGTGGCATTGCCGACAAAGTTTAAGCCGGCTATTCCCAAGCCTTTTTCATTGATGGCATCATAATAAAGAGGGGTATTTTCAAGGACAAAAGCCGTACCAATGATGGCATAGTGTTCTTCTATAGAATCGGCATGACGGTAATGTAAAGGATATTTTCTTGGCAGGATCACAATTTGTTCGCCATAAGAAAATTCATAATCGAGATTTCTTCCAAAATAGAAGTCTTTGGATTGATAAGTAGCTGCAGTACACATAACTGGACCTCACTTTCTTTTCTAGCTTTATTATAGCTTGTCAGGAACAAAATAAACAAGAATGAGATCGATTATACGAAGAAAGAGGGACATGGTATACTATTTTTATGCAAAAGAGAATGGATTTACCCAACTATGTTTCAAATATTTTATCGTCCTTGAATGACCATGGCTTTCAAGCTTTTGTGGTGGGTGGATGTGTTCGGGATGCTCTGTTAGGCATTGAACCAAGTGACTATGATATCACAACCAATGCCTTACCAGATCAAGTCGAAACTATCTTTTCCCATACGATTCCGACGGGAAAGAAACATGGAACCATTACGATTTTAACGGATACAAATATGGTTGAAGTGACGACCTATCGTATTGAGGCCGATTACCAAGATCATCGCCATCCCAATTCCGTACAATTTGTGGATGATTTGGTGCAAGATCTGGCACGTCGTGATTTTACGATCAATGCGATGGCGTATCATCCTGAGGTTGGTCTTGTCGATCCTTTTGGGGGACAGAGTGATTTAGAGAAGGGTTTGATTCGCGCGGTTGGTGATGCAAATAAGCGTTTTGAAGAAGATGCCCTGCGGATGTTGCGGGCGCATCGTTTTGCGAGTCGTTATCATTTTCAAATTGAAGCGAAGACTCTCTCGGCAATTCAAGCTTGTACACCTTATATCACCAGCATTTCGGTAGAACGAATTCGTTCAGAACTAACGAAGATTTTAGCGTATAATCCGTATGAAATCGAAAATATGACACAATTATTGTCACATTGGATGCCAGAATTAGAAGCGTGCAGAACATGTACACAAACAACCCCTTATCATGACACCAACGTTCTGCACCATATTTTGCGAGCTTGTGCATTATTGCCAACTTTTGATGAAACGCTTGCCTATGCTTTGTTGATGCATGATCTCGCAAAACCTGCCTGCAAGACAACCAAGGATGGCAAAGATCACTTTAAAGGCCATCCAGTTTTGGGATATACGATTGCCAAACGTATTTGTCATGATTTTAAATTGACGAATGTACAGAAGAGAACCATTCCAAATTTGGTTTTATACCATGATGAGAAGTGTTCGGATCCTTTGGCTTTTATTGCAAAAATGCGTATTGAACGTGGCTTTGATGATGCCTTTATGCAACAGTTATTGCTTGTGAAGTATTGTGATATTATGGCCCATTCGGCTTATGGACAAAGAACGATTGTTAAGTGGAAGAAGTTAAAAGAAGTTTATGCCGACTGTCAGAAAATGCGTCCCATGGCTATCACGGATTTAGCGATTAATGGAAAAGATGTATTTCTGGCAACAAATTGTGAAAAAGCCCAAATTAAACCTATCTTAAAAGAAATTCTTTTGGATTGTTTTTATCATCCGCAAAAGAATCAAAGCGAAGACTTATTGAAAGAGCTTAGAGAAAAATACCGGTAGTTTGATAAAAGCTGGATTTTGTTTATAATGCAGAATAGAAGGGAAGGAACCTTTATGATTACAGTGATGAAAGGGGATATCACACGTTTGGATTTTGATGTGATTGTCAATCCCGTTAATACTTCAGTTACACCGATTGGAAAGGTGGGCATTGCGATTGGTAAAGCGGGTGGATATCGCTTGACAGACGCTTGCCAGCGTTTAAAAACTTGTCAAACAGGACAAGCCAAGATGACCTTAGCGTATAATTTGCCTTGTAAGGCCATTATTCATGTAGCCGGTCCTATTTATTCTGGATGTAAAAAAGATCAAGAGTATTTGGAAGCTTGTTACTGGAATGTGATGTCGATTGCGTATGAATATTTTAAGTTAAATCATTTAAAACATATGACCTTGGCTTTTCCGTGTATTTCAACAGATACCTATGGCTATCCTAGAGACCAAGCTTGTGCAATTGCGATCCATACAATCAAAGATGTATTTGCCCAATATCCCAAAGCGAAAGCTATTGATGTGACTTTTGTCTGTAATGAAGAACAAGATTATCTCTTATATAAAGAAGGTATTCGTTCATGAAATCCATGGTGGATTTATCGCATGAATTTTTATTGCCGGCTTTACATTCGCAGGCGATTTGTATTGATGCGACATTGGGACATGGCAAAGATGCGACATTTTTCTTGGAACAAGGCGTACATAAAGTGTATGGATTTGAAATTCAGGAAGAAGTTGGTAGAGAAACCGAGAACAAAATCCATAATTCTTGTTTACATGTTCTTTTAAAAGGCCATGAACATCTGGATTGTATTAGCGAAGACATCGATGCCATCATTTTTAACTTTGGTTATTGCCCACATGGCAATAAAGCTATTACTACCTTAGCGAATACCAGCTTAACTGCGGTACAAAAAGGTTTAAACCTTTTAAAGCGCAGAGGGCGTATGGCCCTGGTATTTTATCCGCATGAAAAAGGCTTGGAAGAAGCTCAAGTAATTCAAGATTATTTAGAATCTTTATCGGGTTTTGAAATGATTCAAATGAAAAAGCTTGGTCAAGAAAATGTGCCTTTTTTGATTGGGATTGAGAAGAGGTAAAGGAAATGCCACAACTTGTGGTTTTTTTTAGGTTTGGAACTAAATAAACTATAGTACTTGACAATACATAGTAGTGTGTTTAATATGATAGTGAAAGAGGAGAAAATTGTATGAATGCTCAATTTAAAAAAGGGGTTCTTCAATTGGTTGTTCTAAAAACGATTTTAGAAGATGACTTATATGGCTATGAAATGGTTACTCGTATCAATAAGGTCATCGATGTGAATGAAGGGACGATTTATCCTTTATTAAAACGTTTATTGAATGATCATTTGTTGGAATCGTATTTAAAAGAGTCAAAGGAAGGCCCACCGCGCAAGTATTACCACATTACGGAACTGGGCCAAAAGACCTATGCGGATTTATTGGCGGAATGGACTGATTTTTCTGCAACGGTGAACGCATATTTAAAGGGGGAAAGTACCGATGACAAAGAATGAATTTATCGCAAAGCTGGAAAAGAAGCTGCATTTGATTTCGGAAAAAGAACGTACAGATATTCTAACGGAATACAGTGCGTATATTGATGACAAAATGGCGGATGGAACAAGTGAAGAAGAAGCGGTTGCAGGCTTTGGCGATGTGGATGAATTAGCTAAAGAAATCTTAGAGGCTTATAAAATCAATACGTCTTCGCTTGAATCAAGAACCGATCGTACCTTGGATAAAGCTTTTGAACATGCCGAAAATCTGGCTAAATCGGTTGGACACTTGGGCTTGAATCAAATTGCCCATTTAATTTTTGACTGTATTGTCTTATTGATACTCTTATTGATTGGTCGCTACATTATAGTGAATGTGATTTTTGGCTTATTTGTGAACTTATGCCTGTCATTTGTATCTTTTGATTTAGAATGGTTACACAAAATCTTAATGAGTTTCTTCTATTTTCTATATTTTATCTGTGCCCTGTATTTCTTGATTGTCATTATGAAACGAAGATTTAAGAGATACCAAAATCAAGAAAATCAACCAGGTGTTATGCAGGATGTATCCGACTTATGCCAGGGACAGAAAGAAGAAGGGCTGTATCATGAAAGAGTAGAGAGTACGCATTCATGGGGCCCAACGGTTTTAAAAATCCTTTTGGTAATGATTGCCTTTCCTGTCTTAGCTGGTACGATTGGTACTTTGATTGGCTTTTTGGTTTACTTGTATTTCTGTTTGAGTTTTCAAACAATTAGCTGGGGTTTAACGCTTATTGGCGTGGGAATCCTCTTAGGATGTATTTCCTTACTGGCCGCAATTTTGTATTTCTGGCCAAAGCGAGGTGAGTAAGATGCGTAAGATTGTTGTGACATTTATTTGTGCGATTGTATGTTGCTGCGTAGGGTTTGGCATCTTTGTAGCGGAAATCGCAAAAATTGAAGAAAAACCCGTTGTGCTACAAGGGGAAGAAAAGACCTATACGAAGAAAATTGATTCATCCATTGAAGATATTTATATCGATACAGAATATTTCAGTTATGTGAATGGGTATTACAATGGATATCATTCGTTTCAGCTAAAAGAAATGGTGGAAGATCCTTCTTTAGATCCGGATACGATTCAGATCAGCTATTCTTCGGTCTTTGATCTAAGTGAAGAACCGTATGATGATGATGACGATCACGATTCGTTGGATTTGTACTTTAAACTACATGATAAGAAATACAATGGGGAAGAAGATTACAATACAACGCTTCGATCCCTTCATAGTATGGCTGAAAATGTGGCCCAGGTATGGAAACAGAAAAAGGTCAAAAAGATTCATGTGAAGGATAATGGCATTCGGATTCGTTATGGATCTAATTTAAGAAATAAAATTGATGTAGATCAAGATGATTAAAAGGTGCAGGGCTTATGCTCTGCACCTTTTTAAGCGGAAACGGAATTAATATAGGTTTGTATTTTTTTATCTAAGATGTCAAAATTCACAATGCCATTTTCTAATAAGGCATTCACAAAAGCCTTATTATCGTATTGATCTTTCAGCTTCTTTTGAGCTTTAGTCTGGAATGAGTGAATCTTATAGTAGCCATAGGCATAAGGTAAATACGTACATGGTTCATAACAAGCTGTTTCATATAAAGATTCTAAAGTGTCTTTGTCCATGGTATCTTTATAAGCTTTTAAGAATTCCTTTTTGGATAAAGCTTGTAAGTTGATTGTCAAATCAAGCACACTTGGCATGTAGTAATTTAGGGCTTCATAGTCCATCATTAATTTGATTTGATCGGCATCATATGTGCCTAAATATGCCAGGGCTTCTTGTTCGGCAAACATCGCAAAGCCTTCGGAAAAAGCTGTTTCGCTAAAGAGGCGTTGGATATTATAGGTCATATGGGCCTGGTTATAGTTGTATTGGTACATATGTCCTGGCATTCCTTCATGGGCAAAGGTCAGATAAGTATCAATACTACTTAAGTCCTTGCCATAGTCTTTGGCATTAAAACGAATTCGATTGGTATAGGCTTGATCTAAAATCGGTGTAATGTAGTAGGCAACGATATTCTTAGAAGTTTGTTCATCTGGTAAATTTTGAATATCGTATTCCGGTACGGTGATCTCGGGCATATTCTTGGTGTAGTTTTGTACCAAGAAAGCCATAATTTCATTCGGACTGGTAAAGCTTGTATTTGGAACATTTTCCAGTTTATCGGAATTCGCTTGCAGGTTTGAAATGCTTGTATCATAGGCTTTACCTAGCTGATTTAATATTTTAGCTGGTGTTGTACTGGTACTGGCTTGGGATTGAACCAGTAAACGATAATAGGCTTTTCCATTTTTAAAAGAAGTAATCGGACGGGCACTTAAGACTTGATTCTTTAAGCCCTTTAGTTCTTTTTTTATATAGGTAAAGCTTGGATAATAATCCGTATCTAAAATGTTTTGAATCGAATCCAGATAGTTTTGTTGGGTGGTTGGATCTAGTCCCAATGCTTCGATTTCTTTGGTGATGTTTTTTAGAATTTCATTATCGTCATTATTATCCAAAGTGGTTTGAATCGCATCCATGGTTTCTTTATAGTCAAAACATAATTGATTTTCTTTGGCTTGTTGCTTGGAATAGGTAATGGCTTCCTTGGAATAGCGCTTGGTATCTTTTAATAAGGTCATGAAGGCTTCGATATCTTTTTCGTTGTAGACTTCAAAGTTCGCAAAATAGTTATTTAATGTATTGACAAGACCATTGTTGCTGGACCAGATATTCGCCAGATATTTGTATTTATCCTTGATCATTTCTTTAGCCAGTGAACAAGAATCCATATACTCGTCATAGATGACTTGTTGGGTAGCATCAAGAGTATTACGGTCAAAGGCGTTTAAGCGTTTGATTTCTTTATGGAGTAAGGCTTTATCCTCTTTGAAAGTTGTAAAGGTTCCTAAGGTGACATGGATATTATCATAGGAAATATCGTAGTTTTCCGGATTGGCAATATAGGTATGTAAGGTTGTGTAGTCATCTTCTAAGTTTTCTTTAAAATCTTCATTGATGAATTTTGTGAATTCTTCATTCGGACTTGATGCCGTTTTCTCTTGGGCGAAAATCGGAACACTTGTCCAAGTTAGGCTTAGTGCACAAAGGAAGGCTAGTAGTTTTTTTAACATAAGTTCTCCTTTTAAAAAAGACACAACGCTGGTTGTGTCTAGTGATCGTTTGAAAGCTGAACAATAGTTTGTTCGATACGATGGTTTTTGACCTCTTTCACCGTTATTAATAAGTCTTTTGTACGTATTTCAAATTGGGATCCATTTTCTGGAATCCGACCATACTGCGAAAGAATATAGCCGTTAAAGGTTTCGTTTTCATCATCGTCATGTAAGGAAATACCTAAGGCTTGTTCGACATCTTCGATTTCTGCCGATCCGTAGATGCGCCATTGGTTGGAATCAATGCGTTGAATCTCTTTACGATCCAATTCATCTTCTTCATAGATTTCCCCGACCAGACTTTCCATAATATCATGCAGCGTACAAATACCTGTCATTCCACCATATTCATCTAAGACAATCGCAAAATAGTTTTTATGGGCGGTCATCTCTTTGAAAAGGTGGTCCACTTTGCAGCTTTCGGCTTCAAAGAATGGGGCATCCATCGCATGGTTTAAAATGACATCTTGGCTGGATGTATCCGCTAAACGGAAATAATCTCTTGTATCTAAGACACCGATGATATCATCTTCATCTTCCCGACAGATGGGATAGAAGGTATGGCGGTTATCATGGATGATCTGTTTCCATGTTTCGGCAGAATCTTCAAGGTGCAACATGATTACATCACTGCGGTGGGTACAGATTTCTTCAATGGTTATATCATCCATCTCAAAAATGTTTTGAATCATTTCGGTTTGGGCTTGTTTAATATTTCCCGATTCACTTCCGACATGAATCATTTCCCGAATATCTTCTTCAGATACATCTTCATCCGCAAAGAAGGTTGAAATCTGAATCGGTAGCGCAAGAATGTGAATGATGGGATGGATTCCCTGATAGATTTTTAATACGGAAGCATCCCATTTATGGGTGTGAACCAAGCGTTTGGGTAATTGTATGGTAATAAACACATTTAAATAAATCGCAAGGATTGCCACGATGGGAAACGATAAAGGAATCCACAAAGTTGGCAAAAACACAATCCAAAATCCACAAAAAATATGTAACCAGCGCGTTTCCGCCTGGTATTGATTCATCTTCTCGATATCGTCATCATCGACGACTTCTTGTATCATCGAGGCAAGCATCGATAAGAGAATACATAAAATAAATAAGCATAGTAAATAGGGTCGACCCGGCAGGCCATCAGTAGTCATGAAAAAAATCTCCTTTTGAAAAAATATAACCGATTTACGCTATGAAATCAATTTTCTTTCGGATTTTCCCCATTGTGCTGTATTAAATAACTCAGGATAGATTTACGGGTTACGATTCCAATAAAGATATTTCGATCATCTACGATAGGCACAAAGTTTTGATCCAGGGCTTGTTGGAAGAGGTCATCGATATTGGTATCAATGGTACAAGCAGGAACAAAATCTTTGCGAATCAACTTTTCAATTTCTAAATCCATATCATGGGGATGTTCTAGGTGATGCCATAAGAAATCTCCTTCACTCAAAGTTCCTAAGTACTGCCCTTTCTGGTTAATAACTGGCATAGCAGTATAGTGAGCTTCTTGCATAGCGTCCAAGCCTTGTTGGATCGACATCATTCCATATAATAATTGCACTTGATCTTTTGGTTTTAAAAAGAATACGACATTATCTAACATTTCTAATACCTCGTACCATCACCTTAACAAAGAATTATAGGATTTCTTTCAATGAATTATGGGAAATTTTTGGGGGCGGACAGGACATAAAAACAACCTATAATATAGGAAGAAATCAGCATAGATTTCGTATAATGAATTGCTTGAAGAAATAGTTTTAAAAAACAATAGACTGTGATAGAATATATCCGATAAAAAAGGGTGAACAAGATCGTCGTTTTGGTACATCCTTTTTTTTGAGGATCGGAGGATTGAATAAGATGAATCCATATTCTTTGTTAAAAATGAGTGACTTATCCAATGAGGATATTTTTAGTATTCTACATGATGCTAAACTTTTTGATAATTCCCGTAAAGATTGGCAATTACCAATGCAAAACGCATTGGTTGCTAATCTTTTTTTTGAAGCTTCGACACGTACCCATTTCTCTTTTGAGAGTGCTCAGCTTCAATTGGGATGTAAAGTAGCTGACTTTCAAGCGGGTTCCAGCAGTGTCACAAAAGGGGAAACCTTATATGATACAGTAAAGACCTTTGAAAGTATCGGTTACGGTTGTGTGGTAATCCGCCACAGCCAGGATGAATATTTTGAACAATTAAAAGATATTCGAATTCCCATTGTGAATGCGGGAGATGGAAAAGGCAATCATCCCAGCCAATGCTTATTAGATTTATTAACCTTTTATAATGAGTTTGGAACCCTATCTGGTTTAAAGGTTCTAATTACCGGAGATATTTCTCACTCTCGGGTTGCAGCCAGTGATAAAGAAGCCTTAGAGCGTTTAGGTTCTACCGTACGCTTTGCCGGACCAAAAGAATGGGAAAGAGAAGGCTATCCTACGATGGACTTCGATGAAGGTATTCAATGGGCTGATGTTGTCATGATGCTGCGTATTCAAAAAGAAAGAGGCGCTAGCCTGCAAGGTATGAGCGATGGCGAATACTTAGAAAAATATGGCTTAACGAAGGAACGTTATAGCCATATGCAAGATCATGCCATTATTTGTCATCCGGCACCAGTGAATCGCGGTATTGAAATTGACAGCGATTTAGTGGAAGCAGAAAAGAGCCGTATTTTTACCCAGATGCATAATGGTATGTTGGTGCGTAAAGCCATCATAAAAAGAGCCTTTGGCTTTGCACCATTTGAGGAGGGACAGAAGTGAAAGTTATAAAGAATGGACAAGTTCTAACTGAAAATGGTTTAGAACAAGTCGATGTACAATTTGATGAGGATCAAATCCTTGCGATTGGAAAAGATTTATTTGGCGATGAAGTGATCGATGCCCAAGGTAAAGTTGTCTTACCAGGACTGGTTGATGTGCATGTACATTTAAGAGAGCCTGGTCGCGAAAAGAAGGAAACGATTCAAACCGGAACCAAAGCGGCTGCCCATGGTGGATTTACATCCATCTTTGCGATGCCAAATGTTCTACCTTATCCTTCTGATGCACAGACGATGGAAAAATATCTTGGCTTAATTGAAAAAAATAGCTGTGTAAGAACCTATCCATATGCTACAATCACAAAAAATGAAGCCGGGAAAGAAGTTGTCGATATGCATGAACTAGAACCCTTCACGCACTGGTTTAGCGATGATGGTGTGGGTATCGATGATGATGCTGTGATGGCAGAAGCAATGCGAACAGCGAAAAAAGAGCATGTCTTGATTGCGATGCATACCGAAGATATGCACTATCGTAAACCAGGGGCATCCGTGCATGACAGTCAGATCAATCGCAATCGCGGATACATTGGTATTCCGAGTGCCTGCGAAGCTGAACCTTTAAAACGTGACTTAAAGTTAGCTGTTGAAATTGGAAACATGTATCATGCTTGTCATATTTCTTGTAAAGAAAGTGTAGAAGCATTACGCCAAGCTAAAAAAGCCGGTGGAAATATCAGTGCGGAAGTAACAGCCCATCACTTATTATTGGAAGATAAAGATGTGCAAGGACCTATGTGGAAGATGAATCCACCTCTTCGTAGTCATGAAGATCGTATGGCTTTGATTGAAGCCTTAGAAGATGGAACCTTGGATTTTATTGCCAATGACCATGCGCCACATACTTTAGAAGAGAAGCAACAAAGTATGGAAAAAGCGCCATTTGGAATCGTTTCTCTAGAGACAAGTTTCCCGCTATTATATACGGAATTTGTCGTTAAGGAAAAACGTTGGACCCTCGAACAACTTGTTCAATATATGGCGACCAAACCCGCAAAGCGCTTTGGCATTGAAGCCGGACAAATCAAAGCTGGCTACTTACCAGACTTTGTGTTGGTTGATTTAAATCAAACCTATACCATTGATGCATCAAAGTTTGAATCAATGGGAAAAAATACCCCATTCGATGGATGGGAAGTACAAGGAAAAGTTTGTGAAACCATTGTTGGTGGACAAACCGTATGGAAAGGATAGAAGCTATGGAACGACTATTAATTTTAGAAGATGGAAGTTTATATAAAGGGCTTGCCTTTGGAAGTGATAACTTTCAAATGGGCGAACTTGTCTTTAACACTTCAATGACAGGTTACCAAGAAATTATTACCGATAACTCCTATTGTGGACAAATCGTTATGATGACCTATCCATGGATTGGAAACTATGGCATCAACAGCGATGATAATGAGAGCATGATTCCAGCCTTATTTGGTTTTGTGGTCAAAGACTACAACGATATGCCAAGTAATTTCCGCAGTCAGGAAAACTTAGATACTTATTTAAAGAAAGTAAAGATTCCGGGCATTTATGGTATTGATACACGAGCTATTACCTTAAAGATTCGTCAAGCCGGAACGATGAAAGCCATTCTCGCAAATCCGGATGCCGATGTAGATGCCATTGTACAAAACTTGAAGAAACAAGATTACTTACATGATCAAGTAAAACGTGTATCCACGACCAAAGCCTTCCCTATCCCAAATCGTGGTAAACGTGTTGTCTTGATGGACTTTGGCGCAAAACTAGGCATCGTTCGTGAATTATCCAAACGGGGATGTGACTTGATTGTTGTGCCATATGATACATCAGCAGAAACCATTCTTTCTTATCATCCCGATGGTGTGATGTTATCGAATGGGCCAGGAAACCCTGAAGATGTAACGGTGGCCATTGAAACTATTCGCCAATTGATTGGCAAAACTTGTATCTTTGGGATCTGCCTTGGTCACCAATTGATTTCTTTGGCTTGTGGGGCAAAGACCTATAAATTGAAATTTGGTCATCGTGGAGCTAACCACCCAGTTGTAAATCTAGCAACGGGATCGGTGGAAATCACCAGCCAAAACCATGGTTTTGCGGTTGATATTGACAGCTTAAAAAATACCGATTTAGTGATGACGCACCAAGCCTTAAACGATAAGTCTTGTGAAGGTGTACGCCATACAAAGTATCCAGTATTCTCGGTACAATATCACCCAGAAGCAAGTGCTGGACCACAAGATAGTAACTATTTATTTGATGAATTTTTAGCAATGATGGAAAAGGAGAGTGCACATGCCTAAACGTACCGATATACATAAAATCTTAGTCATTGGTTCGGGACCAATTATTATTGGACAGGCGGCAGAATTTGATTATTCTGGATCACAAGCTTGTCAATCCCTTCGTGAAGAAGGGTATGAAGTCATTTTGATCAACTCCAATCCGGCAACCATTATGACGGATGAAACGATTGCGGACCAAGTTTATATTGAACCGTTAACCGTCGAATTCGCGAAGCGAATTATCTATAAAGAACGTCCCGATGCCATCTTAGGAACCCTAGGTGGACAAACCGGGTTAAACCTTGTTGTGGAACTTCATGAAGATGGAATTTTAGATGAGTTTGGGGTAGAAATCCTTGGTACTCATCTAGAAGCCATCAATCGTGCCGAAGACCGTGAATTATTCCGTGCTTTGATGAATGAACTACATGAACCTGTTCCCGAAAGTCAAATTGTGCATACCGTAGATCAAGCTGTCGAATTTGCCAGCCGTGAAGGCTATCCATTGGTTGTTCGTCCAGCTTATACCTTAGGGGGAACCGGTGGTGGTTTTGCCCATAATGAAAAAGAATTGCGTCACATTACCGATGCTGGATTAAAGATGTCTCCAGTATCCCAATGTTTGATTGAACAAAGTATTGCCGGTTTCAAAGAAATCGAATACGAAGTAATGCGTGATGCCAAAGATAATGCGATTGTGGTTTGTAACATGGAAAACGTGGATCCAGTAGGAATCCATACGGGTGATTCCATCGTTATGGCCCCAGCCCAAACAATGACCGACCGTGAAAACCAAATGTTACGTAATACCTCTTTGCGTATTATTCGTGCACTAGGCATTTGTGGTGGATGTAATGTCCAGTTAGCGTTGGATCCAAACAGCTTTAAGTATTATGTCATTGAAGTAAACCCACGTGTTTCACGTAGTAGTGCCCTTGCTTCAAAAGCGACTGGTTATCCAATTGCCAAAATCAGCGCCAAATTAGCCGTCGGACTAGGCTTGGATGAAATCATTAACCCAATCACAAAGACAAGTTATGCATGTTTTGAACCAGCTTTAGACTACGTGGTTACGAAATTCCCACGTCTTCCATTTGATAAATTCCCAAATGCTGATCGTCAATTAGGAACCCAAATGAAAGCAACCGGAGAAGTTATGGCCATTGGTCGTACCTTTGAAGAAAGCTTCTTAAAAGCGGTTCGTTCTTTGGAATTGAAAGTCGATCACGTTTGTAAAAAAGAAGTAGAAGGTTTAAGTAAAGCTGAACTAGAAGCCAAAATTCATAATCGTGATGATGAGCGAATCTTTGCGGTTTTGGAATGGATCCGTCAAGGTTATGAGATGGAAACCGTGCATGAAATCACGAAAATTGATCCATTGTTCTTAGCGCGTTTCCAAAAAATCGTAGATTTAGAACAATTGATGAAAGAGTATGTCGGCGATATCGATACTTTGCGTACTTTGAAACAAAATGGTTTCAGCGATTCTTACATTGCACGCAACTGGTCGATGCAAGAACAAGACTTATATAATTTACGTAAAGAAAATGGCATTATGCCAGTCTATAAAATGGTTGATACCTGTGCCGGAGAATTCTCTAGTGAAACACCTTATTTCTATTCAACCTATGAACAAGAAAACGAATCGGTACCAACGGATCAAAAGAAGATTGTCGTACTTGGTTCGGGTCCAATTCGAATTGGCCAAGGGGTTGAATTTGATTATGCGACCGTACATTGTGTACAGACCTTACGAGAATCTGGCTATGAAGCCATTGTCATCAACAACAACCCAGAAACGGTATCAACCGATTTCAGTATCAGTGACAAATTGTATTTTGAACCATTGACAACCGAAGATGTTATGCATGTCATTGAAGTGGAAAAACCTCTCGGTGTCATTGTCCAATTTGGTGGACAAACAGCCATCAATATTGCGGATAGTCTAGAAAAACATGGCGTCAAGATCTTAGGAACGACTTTGGAAAATATCAACCGTGCCGAAGACCGTCATGAATTTGAAGAAATGCTGGATAAATTGGATATTCCACAACCTGAAGGAGAAACTGCCGTTACGGTTGATGAAGCTTTAGTCATTGCCAATAAGATTGGTTATCCAGTATTGGTTCGTCCAAGTTATGTATTAGGTGGACGGGCAATGGAAATCGTACATAACGATGATGAGTTGCGTATCTATATGGCAACAGCGGTTAAAGAAATCAGCCATGATGCGCCAATTCTTGTCGATAAATATGTCTTAGGAAAAGAACTGGAAATCGATGCGATTGCCGATGGAGAAAACGTATATATTCCAGGTGTTATGGAACATATTGAAAGAGCCGGTATCCATAGTGGAGACTCTATCAGTGTTTATCCAACCCAAATCGTATCGCAAGAAGCTAAGAATACGATTATTGATTATGCGACTCGCATTGGAAAAGGTTTCCACTTCGTTGGTTTATACAATATTCAATTTATTGTCGATAAGAGCAATAAAGTATACGTCTTAGAAGTAAATCCACGTTCCAGTCGTACGGTACCTTTCTTATCAAAGATTACTGGTGTACCAATGTCACATATCGCAACCAAAGCAGTATTGGGTGAAAGTATTATTGACCAAGGTTATACCCCTGGTTATAAGAAAGAAAAAGAAAACCAGGTCTTTGTCAAAGCGCCAGTCTTCTCTTTTGCGAAGTTGCGTAGTGTAGATACAGTGCTTGGTCCAGAAATGAAGTCAACCGGGGAAGCTTTAGGTGGCGATGTAAGCTTAGAAAAAGCTTTATATAAAGCTTTAATTGCCAGTGGAGTACATATTCCAAGTCATGGAAATGTCTTAATGACCATTGCCGATGAAGATAAAGATGTTGCCCTAACTTTGGCTAAACGTTTCTCGAATATTGGCTATGGACTCTATGCGACCGAAGGAACAGCGAAGTTCTTGCGCAGTCATGGCTTATATGTATTTGATGTTGCTAAAGTCAGTGAAAACAGTGAGGAAGAAGATGTCTTAGATGTTATCAGCAAGGGACATGTAAACTTTGTCATCAATACGATTTCCAGCCGGGAAAAGAATGCCAGCAACGATGGTTTCTTGATTCGTCGTGTAGCTGCAGAAAATAATATTTCTTGTATGACAAGTTTAGATACTGCTAATGCTCTGATTGGCGTTCTAGAATCCCGTTCTTTCTCGACCATTAGTATGAATGAATTGGAGAAGTAATATGGTACAAGATGGAATTATTCTATCCAATGTCTTATTAACCGAGGATACCTACCGTATGGAAATTGCCTGTGATTCTTCCCATGCGAAACCCGGACAATTCGTCCAGGTAGAAGTACCCGGATATTTCTTACGCCGTCCGATTTCGATTTGCGAAATTACCAGTCATGGCCTTGTCTTAGTCTATAAAGTTGTCGGCCAGGGAACGCAAAAGATGGCAGAAATGAAAGAAGGAAACATTAATTTATTTGGCCCATTGGGAACTGGATTTCCAGTAGAAGCCAAAGAACATGTGGTTCTAATGGGTGGTGGTGTTGGTGTGCCACCGCTCTATGAAACCGCCAAACAGTACTTGCATCAAGGTACCAAAGTCGATGTTGTCTTAGGTTTTAATACCAAGAATCAAGCCATCTATCTAGAAGCGTTTGAAACATTAGGCGCTCGTGTCACAGTTGCCAGCATGGATGGTTCGATAGGGGTAAAAGGAACAGTTATCGATGCGATGCAAGAAAAGGAAATTCCGGGGGATTTCATTTTAGCTTGTGGGCCATTACCAATGTTAAAAGCGATTCAGAATACCTATACAAAGGGATATATTTCCCTGGAAGCACGAATGGCTTGTGGTATGGGTGCTTGTATGGGTTGTGTTGTAAAAGATCAAGAAGGTCATTCTTTACGTGTCTGTAAAGATGGACCTGTCTTTGAAATAGGAAAGGTGGCTTTATAATGGATATTTCCGTAAAACTACCCGGATTACATTTAAAGAATCCGATTATTCCCGCCAGTGGATGTTTTGGCTTTGGTCGTGAATTTGCTGAATTATATGACTTATCTCTATTAGGCGGTATTGCGATTAAAAGTGCGACGCCGAAAGAACGTTTTGGCAATCCTACGCCTCGTATTGCCGAAACCCCAATGGGCATGTTGAATGCGATTGGGCTACAAAATAAAGGTGTGGATGCCATTATTGAAAAGGAACTTCCATTCCTGGCACAATATGATACCGAAATCATGGCCAATGTAGCCGGAGCTTGTGAAGAAGATTATGTCGAAGTTATTCGCAAGTTGAATGATCAACCGGTCATTAAAGCCTATGAATTAAATATTTCGTGCCCAAATGTGAAACATGGTGGCATTGGTTTAGGTACCAATCCTGAATTAGCGGCCCATGTAACGCGCTTATGTAAAGCAGCCGCAACCAAACCAGTCTATGTGAAGTTGTCACCCAATGTAACGGATATTGTAGCCATTGCCAAAGCGGTTGAAGCAGCAGGGGCTGATGGACTGGTTTTAATCAATACTTTGATGGGTATGCGGATTGATCTAAAGACCGGTAAACCTCTATTGGCCAATAAAACCGGTGGTTTATCTGGACCTGCTATTAAACCAGTAGCCATTCGCATGGTCTATCAAGTAGCCAGTGCGGTATCAATTCCCGTGATTGGTGTTGGTGGTATTACCTGTGCCGAAGATGTATTGGAGTTTTTAAATGCGGGAGCCAGCGCAGTAGAAGTTGGGGCTCAGAACTTTGTGGATCCTTACGTGTGTCCAAAAATCATTGAAGCCTTACCAGGTGTATTAGAAAAGTATGGTTATACATCGATTGATGAAGCCATTGGAAGGAGTTTAGAAAATGAGTAAAACAATTGTAGCTCTTGATTTTTCAAGTAAAGAAGAAGTCGTAGATTTCCTTTCTCAATTTGATGAACCAATTTATGTCAAAGTGGGAATGGAATTAACCTATGCATGTGGCTTAGATATTATTAAAACCATTAAAGATATGGGACATCATATCTTCTTGGATTTAAAGTTACATGATATTCCAAATACCGTAAAAGGTGGTATGAAAAACCTTGCGAAACTGGGTGTTGATATTGTCAATGTCCATGCAGCTGGTGGTATTCCAATGATGCAAGCTGCCATTGAAGGTTTGGAAGAAGGTGCGCAAGGTGGCAAACGTCCGCTTTGTATTGCGGTTACCCTTTTAACTTCCATTTCCAAAGAAATGATGAATGAACAATTGGGTGTACAAGGCGAAGTATTGGATACAGTTTGTCATTATGCCCAAAATGCGAAAGCTGCTGGATTGGATGGCGTTGTCTGCTCGGTTCATGAAGCTAAAGCGATTCATGAAGCTTGTGGCGATGATTTCTTGACCGTAACACCAGGCATTCGTTTAGCTAGTGATTCTGTCGGGGATCAAAAACGGGTTGCGACTCCAGCTTTTGCGAAAGAACAAGGTTGTGACTATATTGTCGTAGGACGCTCTATCACAAAGAGTGAAAATCCAAAAGAAACCTATTGTGAAATTGAAGAAATGATGAAGTAGGAGAGACCAATGGAAGCATATAAACAAGAATTTATTGATTTCATGTTGGAATCAAAGGTATTAAAATTTGGGGATTTTACATTAAAATCAGGTCGTAAAAGTCCTTTCTTTATGAATGCGGGTGGTTATGTAACCGGCCAACAATTGATGAAACTGGGCGAATATTATGCCAAGGCCATCGTAGATACCTATGGTACGGACTTTGATGTTTTATTTGGACCTGCTTATAAAGGAATTCCTTTAGCTGTTGTAACAGCGATTGCGATGCATACCCTTTATGGCAAAGAAGTTCGCTATTGCTCTGATCGTAAAGAAGCCAAAGATCATGGAGCAGACAAGGGTGGTTTTCTAGGTTCCAAGTTACAAGATGGTGATCGTGTCATCATGATTGAAGATGTGACGACCTCAGGTAAATCTATGGAAGAAACTGTACCGAAGGTACGAAGTGCGGCCAATGTAGAAATTGTTGGTTTGATGGTTAGCTTAAATCGTAATGAAAAGGGAAAAGGAAATAAAACGGCTTTAAAAGAAGTTAGTGAATTATATGGTTTCCCAACGGCAGCAATCGTATCGATGCCAGAAGTTATTGCGTATTTAGGTGATCAATTAGACCCAGAATTAAAAGCGCGCATTGATGCCTATTACCAAGAATATGGTGCTACCGAATAGCTTTTGTGCTAAAATTGAATTAACGTAAGTGTTCTTTGAATTGGTGTATTCTTTTTCGAAGAACACTTTTTTGTCTATTCTTAGGAGGTAGTTTTATGAAATATCCAGTAATTACAATTACCCGAGAATTTGGGTCTGGAGGACGTACCATTGCGCGTCAATTAGCGGAAAAATTAGGCTATGACTATTACGATTATAATTTGGTACAAAAAATTGCGAAAGAAAGCGGCTTGGCAGAATCGTATATTGAAGAACATGGCGAAGATGCCAATTCCGAAAGCTCTTTATCTTTTGCCTGGAACAATTGGGGCGGCTCAATGTCCGATCAGTTGTATGTCGTACAAAGAAATACGATTATGGATTTAGCCGAAAAAGGGAAATGTGTGATTGTCGGGCGTTGCAGTGATTATATTTTACGCGACCGAGAAGATACTTTTCATGTCTTCATCCATGCGGATCCAAAATTCCGTCAGAATCGGATTGTGAATGTATATGGAGAAACCGATGAATCCATTGAAAAGCGCGTGGCGAAAAAAGATAAACGTCGGATTGCGTACTATAAGTACTATACGGATCGCAAATGGGGTCAGGCAAATAACTATCATATTTGTTTAAATAGTGGCTTGTTGGGCATTGATGAATGTGTGCGTGTAATCAGTGAATTTGTCAGTGACAACGCCAAGTAAATTTGTTAAGATAGGAAACATAAAAAGGGAGTAGCTAGCACAAGTGTGTTTGCAGATCCGTCAATCACGATTCTTTGAATCCGGACTGTATGTAGATAGCGAGACTTTGGTTGAGAAGGCCAGAGTCTTTTTTTCTGGCAGGGAGGACAGTATGAATATTCTTATTTCTTTGGGCCTAGTTGTATTAGGTTTTGCGTTATTGGTCAAAGGAGCAGATTTTTTTGTCGATGGAGCTAGTGGTATTGCCAGTCGTTTTGGCATTCCTCAACTTGTCATCGGCTTAACGATTGTTGCGATGGGAACGTCTTTACCCGAAGCAGCGGTCAGTATTACAGCTGCCTTTAAAGGCAGTGCCGGAATTACCATTGGAAATATTGTTGGCAGCAACATCTTAAATGTTTCGATTATCTTAGGTCTTGCCAGTGTGATTATTCCGATTGCCGTCCAAAAGAGTACTGTGAAATATGAGATGCCTTTTATGATGGCCGTAACTTTACTTTTGGTGCTTTTAGGGATGGATGGAAAGATTTCCCGTTTGGATGGGGCCATTCTATGGGCTTGTTTCTTACTGTATTTGTATTATATCTATCGCATGACTAAAAATGGTAAAGAAGAACAGGCTGCGGATGCGCTGCCTTTGGCTAAAAGTATTTTATTTGTCTTATTGGGAGCGGTTGGTGTTGTCTTAGGTAGTGACTTTGCGGTTGATGGTGCCAGTGAATTAGCGCGTATCTTTGGAATGAGTGAGCGTTTTATCGGTTTAACGATTGTAGCTTTAGGAACCTCTTTACCCGAACTTGTGACTAGTGTTTCAGCTGCTCGCAAAGGCAATGCGGATATCGCAATCGGGAATATTGTGGGATCCAACCTCTTTAATATCTTGTTTGTGGTGGGAACGAGTTCTTTGATTATTCCGGTGCCTTTCAATCCACGTTTTATTGTGGATGGTTTAATGGCTTTGGTAGTTGGTCTTGTCTTATGGCTCTGTGTAAGAAAGAACTATCAATTAACTCGGAAACATGGAATAATCCTGTTAATTCTTTATGTCTTTTATTTCCTTTATTTATGTACCTTTTAATGCAGCCAGTTGGTTGCATTTTCTTTTGCGTGCTATAATAAACCGGTGAGGTAGCGTATGGAACAAGTCTCTTTGTTTACAAGTGAAGAAGATACCCGTCCCTTAGCTGATCGGATGCGTCCGGAAACCTTGGAAGAGTATGTAGGACAGACCCATTTAGTGAGTCCGGGAAAGATTTTGTGGCGCATGATTGAACAAGACAAAGTTTCTTCGATGATCTTCTGGGGACCGCCTGGGGTTGGCAAGACGACTCTGGCGCGTATTATTGCGGCACAGACCAAGTCACATTTTGTGAATTTTTCAGCGGTCACTTCGGGCATCAAAGAAATTAAAGCGGTGATGAAAGATGCCCAGATGCGTAAGAGTATGGGTCAGGAAACGATTCTTTTTGTCGATGAAATTCATCGTTTTAATAAAGCCCAACAAGATGCGTTTTTACCCTATGTCGAAAAGGGCAGCATTATTCTGATTGGGGCAACAACGGAAAATCCGAGTTTTGAGTTAAACAATGCCTTGTTGTCAAGGTGTCGGGTCTTTGTGCTCCATAGTCTCCAACAAGCGGATCTAGAAGAATTGTTGCAGCGAACTCTGGTATCACCGAAAGGGCTGGGAATGTATCATATTGATATTTCCGAGAAAGACCTATCTTCTATTGCGGCTTTTGCGGGTGGAGATGCCCGTTTTGCGCTAAATACTTTAGAAATGGTGGTATTTAACAGCCCGAACGATGAAGCAGGGATTCATGTGTCCCAGGAAATCTTAAAACAGTGTCTACAAAGGCGCAGCTTATTGTATGACCGGCAGGGCGAAGAACATTACAATATTATTTCGGCTTTACATAAGAGTATGCGAAATAGTGATGTGCAGGCTAGTATTTACTGGTTGGCCCGAATGTTAGAAGCTGGGGAAGATCCTTTGTATGTGGCAAGGCGAATTGTGCGTTTTGCCAGTGAAGATATTGGGATGGCCGATAGTCGTGCAATGGAAATCTGTGTGGCTGCGTACCAGGCTTGTCATTATTTAGGCATGCCGGAATGTAATGTGCATTTAACCCATGCGGTTGTCTATTGTGCTTTGGCACCAAAATCCAATGCCTTGGAAAAAGCGTATTTTGCGGCGCGGGATGATGCCAAACGAACCTTAGATGAACCGGTACCTCTACAGATTCGTAATGCCCCGACGAAATTGATGAAAGATCTGGGGTATGGTGCGGCTTATGAATACAGTCATGATTATAAATATCATATGACCGATATGGTTTGTCTGCCGGATGCCTTAAAGGATGCGGTGTATTACACCCCGACCAATCAAGGTTCCGAAGGCAAGGTTGGCAAACGGATGAAAGATATCGCAACTATCAAAGCGATAGTTGCTCAGGAAAGAAAGAAGAAGTGAATTTATGAAGAAAGCTATTCATTCATTAGAGGAAACGAAAGAATTTGCCCAGGATGTTGCGAAAGCTTGTAAGTCTTTGCAGCTGGTGATTACGCTAGATGGCGATTTAGGTGCGGGCAAGACAACTTGGACCCAGTTCTTTGCCAAAGAACTAGGTGTCAAAGAAGTGGTGAATTCACCTACTTTTACGATTATGAAATCATATACCCAGGGCAATGGAGAACCGCTTTATCATATTGATGCCTATCGTTTGGAAGGCATCCATCAAGATTTAGGTTTTGAAGATTGTTTTGATGAGGGAATCTGTGTTGTCGAATGGGCAGATTTTATAAAAGATCAATTACCAGAAGATATTTTATCGATTTCCATCGCAGAAGGAATGGATGAAAATCGTACGGTAACAATAGAAGCAAGTGGACCAAAGAGTCAATCGGTTATGGAGGCATTAGATGATTAGTTTATGTATGGATACAGCGTATAAACAATTGGTATTGGGAATTTACCAAGATGGAACGCTCTTAGATGGAATTGCGAAAACCGCATTTAAACGCCAAAGTGAAACCATTTTTGTGGAATTAAATGCGTTATTAAAACGTGTAAATCTGACGTATAAAGATATTGATCGCGTCATTATTACAGAGGGACCTGGTTCTTATACGGGAATTCGGATTGCGATGACGATTGCGAAAGTCTTGTGTACACAGATGCATAAGGAATTGTATTGTATTTCAACGATGCAGTTGTATGCGGGCATGGATGCCAGTGCGAATGTCATCTTAGATGCACGCGGACAAAGAGCGTATGTAGCACACTTGGAAAATGGGGAAATCGTTGGACAGACTACGATTTTAAGTTTAGAAGATACCAAGGCTTTCTTAGAAGCGCATCCCGGTACTTTATATGGGGATGGCCAATTGTTGGGATTGGAGAGTAAAGAACCAAGTTATTTAGAAAACTTTATTCAAGTACCGGCACGTAAGATTGAAAATATTCATGCCTTAGTTCCGGATTATTTAAAAGAAAGCAGTGCATATAAGAAATGATTCGCCCCATCAAAAGACAAGACTGTCAAGCTATTGCCCAAATGGAAGCAAGTTGTTTTAACGATGCATGGGATGAAAAAGCCTATGCCAAGGAATGGGAAAAAACCTATGCGAAAGGTTGGATGATTGATGGGATTGGATATATCTGGACTTGGTTCTTGTATGAAAATGCGGAAATTGTACGTGTTGGCGTTCTGCCAGAGGCAAGAAATCAAGGCTATGCGAAAAAACTGGTGGCGTATGCGATGCAAGCGGCTAAACAAGCTGATTGCACGCAGATGATATTAGAAGTACGCGTCAGCAATGCACCAGCCATTGCGGCATATCAAGAATGTGGATTAGAGATATCACATTGTTCCAAGCAGCACTATGCCGATGGACAAGATGCATATGTGATGATTGGAAAATTATAGGAGGGACATATGATTGTATTAGGAATCGAATCAAGTTGTGATGAAACAGCTGTTGCGATTGTCAAAGATCGTAAAGAAGTTTTATCAAGTGTTGTGGCATCACAAATTGATGTACATAAAGAATTTGGTGGGGTTGTACCAGAAGTAGCCAGTCGAATTCATGTCGAAAATATCTCATTTTTAATTGAGGATGCTTTAAAAAAAGCCAATTGTACGATGGATGACATTGATGCGGTTGCGGTAACCAAAGGACCTGGTTTGATTGGTTGTTTACATGTGGGGGTACAAGCGGCCAAAACCTTGGCGTTTGCCTTTAACAAACCATTGGTGCCAGTTCACCATATTGCCGGACACATCTATGCCAATGAATTGGTTGTTGATATGAAGTATCCGGTTTTAGCTTTGGTTGTTTCTGGGGGACATAGCCAATTGATTTATATGAAAGATGAAACCAGTTTTGAAGTCTTGGGTACGACCCAGGATGATGCGATTGGTGAAGCTTTTGATAAGGTAGCGCGCGTCATGGATCTTGGTTATCCAGGTGGACCAAAAATTGATAAGTTAGCTAAAGAAGGACAGAATGTATATGCCTTGCCAAAACCAAAAACCCAAGGCAAATACGACTTTAGTTTCTCTGGTTTAAAGAGTGGCGTTTTACAGTTTACCAAACGTATGGAACGCCAGGGAAAGACCTATAATGATGCCGATTTAGCTTGTTCTTTCCAGGAATGTGCCTTAAATGAGATCTTTGATAAGATTCGTTTGGTCTTAGATGATTATCCGGATATTCAACATTTTGTCGTTGGTGGTGGTGTTTCTGCCAATTCACGTTTGCGTGAAAAGGTACAAGAGTTGGCCAAAGAATATCCGAATGTGACTTTTACGGTTCCACCAATGTCTTGTTGCACCGATAACGCAACGATGATTGCCTTAGCTGGTACGATTGCCTATGAACATGGTCGAGTTGGCGATGATTCTCTAACGGCTGATTCTAACTGGGAGATTCAATAATGCGACAAGCAGCAGGGGTAAAGCTTTTTGATGCAACCGTATTGGGGGATGTGATTCTCCATGAGAATGTGAATGTTTGGTATGGTGCTGTGATTCGTGGGGATTCGGATACCATTGAGATTGGTAAAGATTCCAATGTCCAAGATGGTACGATCATTCATACCGATCATGGGCATCCGGTACATATTGGTCAAAGGGTAACGATTGGTCATCGGGCGATCGTACATGGCTGCACGGTTGAAGATGAGGTTATGATTGGCATGGGTGCGATTGTGATGAATGGGGCCAAGATTGGTAAACATTCCATCATTGGTGCAGGCGCTTTAGTTCCGGAAGGAAAAGAGATTCCCGCAGGTAGTATTGTGGTTGGTTGTCCAGGTAAGATTATTCATCAGACAAGCGAAGAACAAGTACAGGAAATTATTGAAAATGCCAAACATTATGTGGAATTGGCAAGGGGAAATGTATGATTGAAGCAGTAATTTTTGATATGGATGGTTTAATGTATAATACCGAAAAGATCTTTAAACCGGTTTTTCAAAAAGTTGCCAAAGGATACGGTATTGATGTACCAGATTATGTTTGTCAACGGATGATTGGCTGCGATTCTCGGATTGTTGAACAATTTGAAGATCGTTTTCCGGGAATTGGAAAGGCAATGGCTCAGTTTCAAAAAGAGCGTTTGGATTTGTTTCTAGCTATGTATCCGGAAAAAGGGGCACTGGATATGCCAGGTTTACGGGAATTGATGGATTACTTAAATCAAGTAAAGATGCCGTATGCGATTGCTTCCAGCTCCATGGTCGAAGATATCAAGCGCTTAAATGCGCATTCGCTGGCGCATATTTATCCGCAGGAAATTGTTTCCAGCAAGGAGAATGGGATTCCTTCAAAACCAGATCCAACCATTTTTAAAGTCGCTGCAAAACGTTTAGGGAAAAAGCCAGAGCAGTGTCTAGTCTTAGAAGATTCTAAGTATGGTATTATGGCCGGTCGCAGAGCGGGAGCAAAAACGGTTTTTATTCCTGATGTCGTACAACAGGATCGGGAATTGTATCCGTATATTCAAAATAAAGTGGATAGTTTATTGGATGTGATTCCTTTATTGAAAAATCCAAAAAGCATTCTGTAGTATGTTAAAATAAATGAGGAAAAGACCAGGAGGAAGACTATGAAGAAAGAACTTATTATTGTATTGGATTTTGGTGGTCAATACAATCAATTGGTTGCTCGTCGAGTGCGAGAATGCAATGTATATTGCGAGATTTACTCTTATAAAACGGATATAAACAAAATTAAAGCGATGAATCCGAAGGGCATTATTTTAACCGGTGGTCCAAATAGCTGTTATGAACCAGATTCACCTACCTACTCCAAAGAATTGTTTGAATTAGGTATTCCGGTTTTAGGTTTATGTTATGGAGCCCAGCTGATGATGCATGTGCTTGGTGGTAAAGTTGAAAAAGCCGATGCCAGAGAATATGGAAAGACCGAAGTTTTGATTGATCAGAAAGATTCTCCGATTTTTGCCGGGGTTCATGAAAAAACAATTTGCTGGATGTCACACTTTGACTATATTTCCCAAGTGGCTCCTGGTTTTACAATTACCAGTCATACAGAAAATTGCCCATGTGCTTCAGCAGAAAATGCCGAAAAACATCTTTATGCGATTCAATTCCATCCCGAAGTACTACATACCCAAGAAGGAACAACGATGTTGTACAACTTTGTCCGTAATGTATGTGCTTGTAATGGAGATTGGCGCATGGATTCTTTTGTGGATGAACAAATTCAAGCCATTCGTGAAAAAGTGGGTGACGGAAAAGTATTATGTGCCCTTAGTGGTGGCGTAGACTCTTCGGTTGCGGCTGTTCTATTATCCAAAGCCATTGGAAATCAATTGACTTGTGTGTTTGTGGATCATGGTCTGCTTCGTAAAAACGAAGGGGATGAAGTAGAAGCCGTATTTGGCCCAGATGGACCTTATGAATTGAACTTTATCCGAGTCAATGCTCAAGAAAGATATTATGGAAAATTAAAAGGTGTTACGGAACCCGAAGCCAAACGTAAGATTATTGGCGAAGAATTTATTCGTGTTTTCGAAGAAGAAGCGAAAAAGATTGGTAAAGTGGATTTCTTAGTCCAAGGAACCATTTACCCGGATGTAGTAGAGAGTGGTTTAGGTGGAGAGTCTGCCGTTATTAAATCACATCACAACGTTGGTGGTTTACCAGATCATGTAGATTTTAAAGAAATCATCGAACCTTTACGTGATTTATTTAAAGATGAAGTCCGTAAAGCTGGATTGGAATTAGGTATTCCAGATTATCTTGTCTTCAGACAGCCGTTCCCAGGACCAGGTCTTGGCATTCGTATTATTGGCGAAGTAACAGCGGAAAAGGTACGCATTGTACAAGATGCCGATGCGATTTATCGTGAAGAAATTGCTAATGCGGGTCTAGACCGTTCTATTGGTCAATACTTTGCGGCTCTTACCAATATGCGTTCGGTAGGTGTTATGGGGGATGAAAGAACCTATGATTATGCCATTGCACTTCGTGCGGTAAATACCATTGATTTTATGACTGCAGAAGCTGCAGAGATTCCTTATGAAGTATTAAATAAAGTTATGTCACGTATTATTAACGAAGTTCGTGGGGTAAACCGTGTAATGTATGACCTTACCAGTAAGCCTCCTGGAACAATTGAGTTTGAATAATATCAAAAGTTGAAAAAGTCCTTTATTCAAGGGCTTTTTTTAATGCCTGAAGTGGCGCTGAAAACATTTTGAAAACGTATTTTGTATTTGGTGTCTTAACTAAAGGCTTTCATAAGGGGCCAAAATTGATGTTTTTTCAAAAATTCAGGCAAAAATCACGGAAATTGACTACTTTTGAGTCAAAATAGGGTGGTTTTGGTCGAAAATAGCCCAACTTGTTAACCGGAGGTTAACCACGGTTTACAGGTTCGTAAAAACATTAAAAAAGCCTTTAAAATAAGGCTTTCGTTTAAACAGGATAAACTTCTGTTTTTCCTTTTTTTCGCATCGCAAGTATCGTTTTTAGTGTTAATTCAAGCATTTCATCATCATTTTCATCTTCCAATCCTTTGCCATAAAGTTTGATAAACTTAATAAGTTCATCTTGTAGACTTCTGAATACATATGGATTTCCATAAACTGTTACTTCTTTTCCTAGTATAGAGTTGATTATAAATTCTTGTTTTGTTAGTCCTGAAATTAGAACTCTACGATTTAGCAGATCAACTTCTTCTTCAGACATTCTAAATCCTACAACTACGTTTCTTAGTCTCCCATTTTGATCCTGGTTCTTCTTGCTCATTTTTTTCACCATTTCTTGAAATGTTTAATTTTTTAGCAATCATTAGATCTTTATTAGGAAACATATGTGCGTATCGATAGGTTACTTTAACACTTTCATGTCCTACACGATTTGCGATATCTACAGCACTAAATCCCATTTCAATCAGCATAGATACGTGGGAATGTCTTAAATCATGGACACGTATTCTTTTAACACCGGTTTCTCTGCATCCTCGATCTATTTCATGATGAAGACCAGATTTAGTGATTGTAAAGATACGATCATCAACTTTTAAGTAGGGGAGTCTAGAGATATAATCTTGCATTTCTTCGGCTAGAAAATCAGGAAGTGTTAATACACGATTACTTTTTTTGGTTTTAGGTGTTGTGATAACGTCTTTGCCTTTAATACGCTGATATGATTTGTTAATTCTTAAAGTTTTCTTTTCAAAATCAAAATCTTCAGCTGTTAAGGCAAGCAGTTCACCAAGACGTATGCCACACCAATACAAGATTTCAAATGCATGATAACTTTCTTCTTTATTCATTATTGCTCTAGAGAAAGTAAGATATTCATCCTTAGTCCAGAACTTCATTTCACCAACTTCTTCTTTACCCATGTTACCGGCAAGTCTAGCAGGATTGCTTTTTAATCCATAAAATCTAACAGCATAATTAAATAATGCACTGAGTTGATTATGGATCGTTTTAAGATACGTTTGTTTATAGTTGTTATCTTTCATGACTTGATCTTGCCAATGGATAATATCTTTTGGTGTAATTTCATCTAGTTTCATTTCACCAAGATAGGGAACGATATGATGATAAAAGATATTTTGTTTGGTCATCAACGTATTTTCTTTAATACGATATTCCATTGATTCTAGATAGATTTCAACAAAGTTCTTAAATAAGATGTCAGTGCTATCTTTCTTTTTGTCAATGAATAAGGATTCATATCTTTGAGCATCATGTTTTGTTCTAAAACCACGTTTTGTAGTTTGTTTAGCTTTGCCAGTCCAATCTTTATATCTTGTGACAACAAACCAAGTATTTCTTTGCTTATCTCTGTATACGGACATACTTGTTATCCTTTGTTTCATCGTCCTTGCCGAAGAAACGTTCATAGAAATAAGTACTAACAACTCTTCCTTTGATAGTTAGATATCCTTTTTTCTCTAGTTCTTCATTTAGCTGGCAGATATATCTATGTGCATATGAAGTTGATCTCCCCATAATTTCTCCGACTTCTTTTGCTGATAAAAATCTTTTTTCTTGCATAAAACATTTCTCCTTTCAATGATGTTATAGATGATTTTGAAAACACATTCACACATGCAAACCATGTTTATGAAGTGCAAGACTCGTTTTGATTTGATAATCAATCCCTGCCATTTGTCTTTTATCTAATTTTGTGATTTTCTTTATTAATCGTGATTTATCAATAACTATGATTTGTTCTAGCATGACAATGGATTGGTATTTTAAATCTTTGTTGTAACGAATTAAATAATGCGTTGGAAGATGTGCTTTGGAGTTAACCTTACTGGATAAACACGCAACAATTGTTGTTGGACTATGTTTATTTCCCAGGTTATTTTGAATAACTAATACAGGTCTTACTTTAGCTTGTTCACTTCCAAAGGCATCATTTAAATTGGCTAAATAAATTTCTCCTCGTTTAACTTTCATATTCGAAGCTCTCTTTCTAATATGTAAAACCAGGATTGCTCCTGGTTGATATTTAATAATAAGTATTTATCGTGTTTTCTATTTATCACCTGATTACCCGAAAACATGGGAATCCTATTCGACAAGATGTTTACAATTCATCTTTCATTGGAGTTGCACCAACCCATCTTACGCGTGGGCCTGTCGCTAGAAGTATCATTATCTTATATATTGTCATGGCACAATCAGCATCATTGTTTATCAATCTAAAGTATCATCGCTCCGTATTAAACATCATCGCGCAGTAGGGAAATAGCTCGAATATATAAGTGTTGTATCGAATAGTTGTTATTGAGTTTTCAAAGAGCTATATGATAGGGTGTTATTCCCTTCACCTTATGAGCCAATTGAAATACTCAATAATTGCACACTTTGCATTATTTTTTTGATTTATATACTTTTTCTAGTTTGGAAAGTCTTCTTGAAATTGTATATCTTGGAATACCTGTTATTTCAGATATTTCTTTTCCTGTATATCCTCGATACATTAAAAAGACAATGAGCTGAACTTCAAATCCAAATTCTTCTAAAGCTTGTGCAAGAGCTATACTATGAATTGAATTCATAAAGTCTTTCACTGTTGTTATTTCTGTTGTTGAATTATCACACACGAATTCAAAAAAATTATCGGATGGCTGTAGCGCGTGTTCATAGAATCTACGATCTGAATTAAATATCATGCGATCATAATCATAGATAAGTTTGATTTTGTCTTCTGTCAAACCATTTTCTTTCATGAATTTTTCATCCCTTTCTTTCCATTTTTTAAATCTGTTTTCTTCACTTCTGTGGTTTTTAAATCTTGTCATTTCATCTTTCTCCTTTTAAACTCACACTTTTGAAGGAAGTAACCCTTCATATATGAGCCGGCGAAAACAACAAAAAATTGCATTATCGAAGAAATTTATAAAGAAATTAGATGAAGAGAATCCCTTCTTCTAATTTGACAAAGAAAATAAAAAAACAGATCAACTGTCTGAAACAGAGATCTGTACCAATTAGTTGTATTTTATGTATCTATTCCTTTTTCAAAACAAAAAAGATGGAGGACTTCGATTTCTTTGCATTAATATTATTAGAACATGCGAAAGTTAGTTCATTAATAACTAAGATGAAATAAATAAAAAATAAAAAAATATCACTAAAATGTGATATTTATATTTATGTTTATATCTATTTCCTCTATAATTGAAAATAAAGAAAGAGAGAGTCTAATCATATGGAAATTAGTTATAATCGATTGTTTAAATTATTAATTGATAAAGGTATGAAGAAAACTGAATTTGCTAAAATTGCCGGACTTACTCCTGGGACATTAGCAAAACTTTCAAAGAATCAAACAGTTTCAATGGATTCTTTAATTAAAATGTGTAAAACATTAAATTGTACATTTGATGATATTGTAGAGATAGTTGGGGAGAAATAAAATGGCGAAGTATAGTGTTAATAATCATTCTGTTGAAAATATTATTTCTTGGATCAATAGTGGCGAAATTGCAATTCCAGAAATGCAAAGACCATTTGTTTGGGAAGCCAGTAAAGTAAGAGATTTGATGGATTCTTTGTATAAAGGTTATCCAGTAGGTTACATAATAATATGGAAAAATCCAGACGTTAAATTAAAAGACGGTACTTTTAGTAATGGTAAAAAAATTGTTATTGATGGGCAGCAACGAATTACAGCTCTAACTGCAGCAATCACTGGGCAAGAAGTAGTTAATCAGGAATATAAAAAAATTCCGATTAGAATTTCATTTAATCCACTTGATGAAAAATTTGAAGTTTGTAATCCGGCGCTTGAAAAGGACAGTAAATATATCAATGATATATCTGAAGTTTTTAAACCTGATTTCAATTGTTTCAATTTTGCTATAGAATATGCAAAACAAAATAATTCGAATGCATCAGAAATCAACAATACCATAGTTAAACTAAAAGGTATTTTAAATAATAGTATAGGCGTTATTGATTTAGATCAGGAATTAGATATTGAAACCGTCACTGACATTTTCATTCGAATTAATTCAAAAGGAACTGTCTTATCTCAAGCGGATTTTGCAATGAGTAAAATATCTTCGAATGAAAAATATGGTGGAGATATCATTAGAAAAACAATTGATTATTTTTGTCATTTAAACCAAAGACCTATGGATCTAGAAGCAATAAAAGCTAATGATCAGGAGTTTTCAAAACTCGATGAATTCAATAAAATTACTTGGATTGTTAATAATACGGATGATATCTATTCTCCCGCTTATACTGATATCCTACGTGTTGCATTTACTTCACAATTCCATAGAGGTAAACTTTCTGATTTAGTAAACCTACTATCTGGAAGAAATTTTGAAACGCGTGACTATGAAGAAGAAATTGCAGAAGAATCTTATAATACATTGCATGAAGGCGTATTGAAATTCATTAATAAAACAAATTATGATCGTTATATGATGATTTTGAAATCAGCTGGAATCATTGATGCTTCTTTAATCAGGTCAGACAATGCTTTAAATTTCGGATACGCATTATTCCTACTACTTAGAGATAAAGGTGTTCACCCTAATTCTATAGAAACTGTAGTAAGAAAATGGCTTGTATTATCAATTCTTACAGGAAGATATTCTGGATCTCCTGAATCTATGTTTGATTATGATATCAAACGTTTTGACGCAAATGACCCTGAAGAATATTTAAAAAATGTTGAACTTGGACAGTTATCCGATGCTTATTGGGATCATATACTGCCAGAAAGATTAAACACATCTGTTGCAAGCAGTCCATACTTTAAACTATATTTAATGGCTCAAGTGCATTCAGGGGATAAAGGCTTTTTATCAAATCAAATCACTGTAGATGCTTTAATATCAAATCGAGGTGATATTCACCATCTTTTCCCTAAAAAATACTTACAAAGAAATGGTCACAACTCTAGATCTGAATACAACCAAATTGCTAATTACGCAATTACCCAATCTGAAATTAATTATCAAATAAAAGATGATGCACCAAATATTTATATGACAAAAATTCTTGAGCAAATAGAATCTAAAAAATCGGTTATCGGTGGAATACTAACTAAAGAACAATTGAATGAATCATTCAAACAAAACTGCATTCCCGACGAATTTGTAAATTACGATGTTAACAATTATTATGAATGTTTAACCAGAAGAAGATATCTAATGTCACAAAAGATAAGAGATTATTATTTTAGTTTGTAGAATCCTTAATGTTAAAGCTTTGAGATTGGAGAGGATATTAAATGAGTTATAATTTAGGATACGAAAGTGAAAAAACTTTAGAAGATAATTTAATAAAGCAGTTATGTGCAGATGGCTATGAATTTGTTGAAATTAACGATATTGATGATTTGCACAAGAATTTTAGAAAACAAATTAATAAACATAATGCTTCAAGATTAAATGGTCATGAATTATCTGATAAGGAATTTGAACGATTACTAGTAAAAATCCAAGGAAAAGGTGTTTATGGTAGTTCTAAAACTTTACGAAGTCTACAAGATATAACAATGGATGATGGAAGCACACAATATGTTGAGTTGTTTAACACAAAAAATAATGAATGGTGCAAAAACGAATTTCAGATCACACATCAAGTGACTATGATTGGTAAATATGAAAACAGATATGATGTTACTTTACTTATCAATGGTTTACCACTTGTTCAAATTGAACTTAAGCGAAGAGGTATTGATTTCAAAGAAGCTTTTAATCAAGTAATTCGTTATAAGAAGCATTCACTTAATGACCTGTTTAGATATGTTCAGATATTTATTATCAGCAATGGAATTGATACTAAATATTTTGCAAACAGTGATAAAGAAATGGACTTCCAATACACTTTCTATTGGACAGACAAAAATAATAATCGTATAGATAATTTATATGATTTTGCATTAGATTTCCTACCTAAATGTCATATATCTAAGATGATTTCTAGATATATGGTTGTAGATGATACACAAAAAAATCTAATGGTTATGCGACCTTATCAATATTATGCAGTAGAAGAATTAATGAAACGAGCATATGAAACAAATAACAATGCTTATGTATGGCATACAACTGGTTCTGGAAAAACATTAACATCTTTTAAATTAAGTCAGTTATTAAGTACAAACCGAGAAGTTGCTCAAGTGTTCTTTTTAGTAGATAGAAAAGATTTGGATAGTCAAACCATTGAAGAATTCAATCGTTTCCAGAAAGATACAGTTGATATGACCGATAGTACTGACACATTGATTGCTCAAATGAAAGATTCTTCAAAGAAGATTATTCTTACAACAATACAAAAGATGTCTAATGCGTGTAAAAATGATAAATATCAGGATGTTATTGATCGCTTTGAAGGAAAAAAGGTTGTCTTTATCATAGATGAATGCCATAGATCACAATTTGGTGAAATGCATAAAATGATAAAGAAAAAGTTTCCAAGAGCACAGTATTTTGGTTTTACTGGAACACCTCGTTTTGCAGAAAATGCCAGTCAGGATGGTAGAACTACAGCAGACATTTTTGAAAAATTAGTCCATCATTATTTGATTAAAAATGCAATTGCCGATGGAAACGTTTTGGGCTTTAATGTTGATTATGTTAGAACAATTAGTTCAACTGTAGATATTGAGGATGATGAAGAAGTTGAAGCTATTGATACTGAAGAAGTTTTAATGGATGATCAGCGTATTTCTAACATAGTTGATTATGTTTTAAAAATACATAATTCTAAAACTAACAATAGAAGATACAACGCTATTTTTACTGTCCGTAGTATTCCAATGCTTATTAAGTATTATGATGAATTTAAAAAGCGTAATACCGATTTAAAAATAGCCGGAATCTTTACTTTTGGTGCAAATGAAGACGGAGAACTTGAAACAGAACATTCCCGTGACTCACTGGAAAGAATGATTAAAGATTATAATCAAATGTTTGATAAAAATTATAGTACCAATACTTTCCCTGCATATTTTACAGATGTATCAAAAAAAGTAAAAAATACAGAGTTAGATATTTTATTAGTTGTTAATATGTTCTTAACCGGATTTGATGCAAAAAGATTGAATACTTTATATGTTGATAAAAGATTAAAGCATCATGATCTAATCCAGGCATTTTCAAGAACAAATCGTATTGAAACAGCTAATAAGCCATATGGAAACATTGTATGTTTTCAAACAAACAAAAAGGCAGTTGACGATGCGGTTAAATTGTTCTCATTGACAGATAATGCTGATGAAGTATTAATGAAACCATATGAATATTATAGAGATGAATTTAGAAAAGCCGTTGAAGAACTATTAAAACATACTCCTTCTCCAGAAGAAGCAGAACATGGTGGAGACGAACAGGAAGAATATAAATTTGTGTTATTATTCCGTGAATTAGTTCGCTTAATGGTTAAATTAAAAACATTTGACGAGTTTGAATTTACTGAAGATGAACTTGGGATGTCAAATCAATTATATGAAGATTTTGTAAGCAAATATAAAAAAATCTATCGAGATATTCGACCAGATCAGCAAAAAACATCTATTCTTTCTGACGTAAGTTTCGACATTGAGCTTCTTAGAAATGATAAGATCAACGTTCATTATATCTTAGAGCTAATTAAAAATGCTGTAAGTGAACCATCTAGAGAAAAACGTCGTAAAACTTTAGATGAAATTGAAAAGATGATTGAATCTGCAACTGATCCAGAGCTATACATGAAATCAGATTTGATTCACGGATTTATTGAGAGTATTGCAAGTGAGATGGATCCTGATGTTGATTTTGAATATGAATATAATCAATATATGGAAGAACAACGTACCAACGAAATACGAGAAGTTGCTGTAAAATATCAAATACCTGAACCTAAAATTAATAGATTGATTGGTGATTATGAGTTTGGTGGATTTGTAGATAAAAATGACATTAAATCTGATCTTACAAAAGATGTAATTAAACGAGAAAAAGAAGAAAATAACTTTTCTTCTAGTATGAGAGCTAAAAATTCTATAACAAATACGATCACTCAATTTATAAAAGATGTTGTTATCAAATATATGTAAAGTGCAATATAAATAAATTGCACTTTTTTATTGACTTTTTATCTTTCTTGGAATATGCTATTTATGTAAGTTGCAAAGGAGGTTAAACGATGAGTACAAAACTTTCCAATTTGTCAGAAATTAGTTTAGGTACCATTCTTACAAGAGTAAAGCCAAAATCTGAACTTCAATCATTTAAACAAATATCAACAATTAGTATGCAGGAATTGAGTTATATTTGTGGAAAGGATGATTCTTCATTTGACGAAATCATTTCCAAAATTGACATAGAAAAAGTTGATAAATGTTTACTAACAAAAGAAAATGATATCGTTATTGGTTTATCTTCGCAGATGGCTATGGTAATAACAAAAGAGCGCGCAAATAGTTTATTACTTTCTAATTTTTGTCTAGTTCGAGTCAATGATACAAATCTCTTGGATCCTTATTACTTTGCTTGGCTATTTAATGAAAATTCAATAATGAAGCATCAACTTACAAGTAGTATGCAAGGACAATCATATGTAAAAATGATAACCCTTGATGTTATAAGAGATTTAGAATTGGATTTACCACCAATAAACAAACAAATCCTTATTGGTAAAATTTATTATCAATCAATTCGAAAAAATCGTTATGAACGAAGATTAATTGAATTGAAACAACTGTTATTAAATAAAAAACTTGAAAATATACTTTAGGAGGACAGAATATTATGGAAACACAAGAAATTCAAGCTAAACAACAAGCCGAATTACACACTCAATTATGGGCAATGGCAAATGATTTGCGTGGAAGCATGGATGCTTCTGAATTTAAAAATTACATTTTAGGATTAATCTTCTATCGTTATCTATCAGATAAGCTTTCAAATTTTGTAGATGAAGAATTAGAAGATGATGATATTTCCTATGCTGATGCATGGAAAGATGAAGATTTCAAACAGGATATTATTGATGCATTGGTTGATGATGAAGGAGGATTAGGATATGTAATTGAACCAGCTAATCTCTGGTCAACATTAATTGATAAAATTAATGTAAAACAATTTGATATTTCAATGTTAGCAAAAGCAGTCAATGATTTAACTGAGTCAACAATAGGATTGGGTTCTCAAAGAGATTTCGAAAACTTATTCGATGACATGGATTTAAATGCATCAAAATTAGGAAAAAGTGAAGCAGACAGAAGTGCCTTAATTGCTAAAGTAATGTTAAAAATTGATGACATTAATTTTCATTATGAAGATGCTGAAATTGATGTTTTAGGTGATGCATATGAATACTTAATTGGTCAATTTGCTGCATCTGCCGGAAAAAAAGCAGGAGAATTTTACACACCACAGCAAGTATCAAAATTATTAGCAAAATTAGTAACTGTTGGTAAGTCAAAATTAAAAAATGTATATGACCCTACTTGTGGATCAGGATCATTATTGTTACGTGTTGCCAAAGAAACAGATGTTGTATCTTTCTATGGACAAGAAAAAGTATCAACAACATACAACTTGGCGCGTATGAATATGTTATTACACGGAGTGCCATTTAATCATTTTGATATTGAAAATAACGATACACTTGAGCATCCAAATGAGGAACATATGAAAATGAGATTTGATGCAGTAGTAGCAAATCCACCATATAGTGCTAAATGGTCGGCAGATCCTAAATTTTTGGATGATGAAAGATTCAGTGCGTATGGAAAATTAGCACCAAAATCAAAAGCAGATTATGCATTCGTACAACATATGCTGTATTTATTAGATGATGCAGGAACAATGGCTGTTGTATTACCACACGGAGTTTTGTTTAGAGGTGCTGCAGAAGGAGTTATCAGACAATATTTGATCAAAGAAAAGAACTGGTTAGATGCTGTTATCGGATTACCAGCAAACTTATTCTTTGGTACATCTATTCCTACATGTGTACTTGTATTTAAAAAATGTAAAACACATGATGATATCTTCTTTATTGATGCTTCAAAAGAATTCGAATCAGGTAAAAATCAAAATAGATTAACTGATGCAAATATTCAAAAAATCATGGATACATATTTAGCACGTAAAGATGTTGAAAAATATGCTCATTGTGCATCTTTAGAAGAAATTGCTGAGAATGATTATAACTTAAATATCCCTCGTTATGTAGATACATTTGAAGAGGAAGAAGAAATCGATATTCATGCTGTCATGAAAGAAATCAAAGAACTTGAAGCTAAGCGCGATGAACTTGATAAAGAGATCGATGTATATTTAAAAGAACTTGGACTTTTGGAGGATTAATGCTATGGATAAGAAAAATAAAAACCCAAATGTTCCTAATTTGAGATTTTCATTTGAAGAAGATTGGTGTACTTCAACGATAGGAGAAAATTTCAGATTATCATCTGGTCTTACTCCATCAACAAAAGAAAAAGCATACTTTAATAATGGAATTATTCCATGGATTAATAGTGGTGAATTGAAAAACAAATATATTTCGTCTACTGAAAATAAACTAACTTTAGATGCAGTTAAAAAACACAATTTAACTATTTATCCTATGGATACAATGGTTATTGCAATATATGGTTTAGAAGCAGCTGGAGTAAGAGGAAAAGCAAGTATAACGAAAATGGATTCCACGATAAGTCAATCATGTATGGCATTTAACTCTCTTGGGAATGTATTAACGCAATTCATGTATTATGTATATAAAAAAGAAGCACAAATTCTTGGAACTCGATATGCTCAAGGAACAAAGCAGCAAAACCTTAGTTCAGATCTTCTTTCGTCATATAAATTACTTTACCCTTCAAAAGAAGAACAGCTTAAAATAGTCAATTTCTTATCACTTATCGACGAAAAAATAGAAACTCAAATTAAAATCATTGAATTAAAACAATCTTTAATAAAAGACATTGAAGATAAGCTTTTATGGAAATCTGCTAGTACATATTCTAGGCATATTAGTGATTTTTTGACTGAATTAAATGATAAAAGTAAAATTCAAAATCAGTATCCATTACTTAGTTCCACAAAAAAGGGTCTTTTCTTACAAACGGATTATTTCAACAAAGAAGCAGCAAGCTCAAATAACATTGGATATAAAATTGTTCACGAAGGAGATATTATTATAAGTCCTCAAAATTTGTGGATGGGTAACATAACCTATAATGATAAATTTGTTAATGGATTAGTATCACCTTCATATCGTATATACAAAGTTAAAGAAGAATATAATGCTTATTATATATCTCGCATCCTGATGTCATATCGCGCTTTATCATTATATAAGAATATATCAGAACAAGGTGCTAGTATTGTACGACGAAATTTAAATGTAGATGCGTTTAATGAGTTATGTTTTCCGATTCCAAATATAAAAAAACAAGATGAAGTTAGCTTATTTTTAAGTAAACTTCATCAAGAATTAAATTCTGAAATAGAAATTCTAAGGCAATTAAAAAATCAAAAAAAATATCTGCCGGCATTTTTTATCCATACGTTTTCCGGCATATTAAAAATGTAAATCATTTACAAAAAAATCAAAAAAAAGAAAGGAGCAAAAAAATGATTAACAACAAAACTGATATTATCGGTTATATGCAGCTGTTTTTTAAATTCTGGCCTATTGGCAGCCCTGAGGAAGCGTATTATATGGAATACAAGTGCGATTTCGCAAAACCATTAAATGAGGACTTCTTCAAATACGTTCTCGGTACATTTGGAAAGGTCTGCGAGGAGCAGGACGAAAAGAAACGTATATTTGAAGGAAAATATATCGATTACGAGACATACGTTTCTGAATGTCTTGCTGACGACAAAGACTTCAGCACACAAAGGCTGTCTCTTATACACATCTCCGAGCCCAC
>ERZ1026943.73-NODE-73-length-68073-cov-10.324017_pt1 | contig 68073 bp, 77 predicted proteins | sample MGYA00519461_ERZ1026943 | MGnify/ENA primary metagenome ERZ1026943 (study PRJEB26926, sample SAMN06164617) | human gut metagenome | biome: ENVO:00009003; feature: ENVO:2100002; material: ENVO:00002003 | host: Homo sapiens | place: USA | collected 2012 ...
CGTCGGCAGCGTCAGATGTGTATAAGAGACAGAAAAAAATCACCTAAATGGTCGATTTTCATCAAAATATATGTATACAAAGAAACCTATATTTCAAAAAGTACAAAATCTATCTATTTAATTTTAAACAAGCCGCTCTACTTCTTTAATAAAATGATGAATCTTATCTGCATTATGTATAGCCAAATCACTATCGCGATTTGCCAGGGCCACTTCCACTTTTAAACGCGGTAAACGCTTCGACAATTTTGCGATACATCGCTTGTTGTCACCGCCACCACTAAAAGTAAAAACGGCAACAATCTTATCCAAAACTTGATACTTGTTAAGAAAACTATGTACTGGAGCAGCAATCGTACCCGCCCATATAGGTGTTCCTAAAATCAATACATCATATTCTTTTATATTCTTAGATAATTCTTGAATAGCAGGTTTCATGCCAAACATTGCCTGCATGCCACCAAGCGCTAATTGTTTTGACTTTTCTGTCGGAAATGGTTTCACCAATTTCAGTTCAATCAAATCGGCACCAATCCCCTCAGCAATTTCTTTTGCAGCAGCTTGGGTGTTTCCCAAAAGCGAATAAAAGACAACTGCTTTTTTCATCATTCTTCCTCTTACTCATCTTCTTTATGGTACAAAGTAGGATTTCCATCTTGATCAATCAATGGTGTCAATCCACCCGCATAACCACATTGATGAAACAAGTATTGCACACCTGTTTCTTTATCCACCAAGATTTCGGTAGTACTTAGCTTCCCTTGCGAATAAATCACTTCAAATCTCTGTTCTTTTGCCATCTTCTTTCCTTCTGTACGTATAACGATTTGGTCTTTGTATCATTTCTTTTATCTTTTCTCATTCCACTTACCAAATCAACACTTCTAAACTCATCATACAGGCAAAAAATCTGGGAATCTACGCAAAGCTACAAAGAAAAAAGCCGATTCCCTCTTCTAAAAGGATATCAGCTTATACCTATCCCATCCTATATAGGATAGGTTTATTTATAATACCCAGGATACGAAATCTTTGGCATCCGCAAATCTTTGAAAATAAACTTGGGCTTTTTCTAACAAGGCCAAAAGATCAATATCCTTTTCAAAACAATACAAGACAAGCAAAACATTTTTTGTCTGTTCTTTTACCATAGCCCGAGTTGAATCTGACATAGAACTACCAAAGATTCCTTCCTCATCCGCAAGAACCAGCATGTTTTCCATATCTAGAAAATCTTTACCAATTCCCGTATATCCTTCCCCTTTTTCAGCTTTTCTAAAGGTGATGGTACCATGAACCTGATCCAAATCATACGAGCCAACCGACAACCCACTCTCAATCGAAAGCAAGTTATTTACATCTACCACAGAATTAATCGTATAAAGTGCATCTCCTCTACGAACTCTTCGTAAAAGAGCCTCAGAAGAAACTCTATATCTTCCCGGATTCCTTCCGAAAGCTTTATAGGCAGCCCGGCTTCCTTTAACACCAGGAATCTCATTCCACTGTTTTCCTTCGATTGTTTTTTGTACTTGGGGTAGTACCGTATGATTCATACATTCCCAAAAGTTCTTATCCGATTCTTTTACATCCGCTTGAAACTGAAGTAGTCCTAAGCGAATATCTGGATATACAGAATAAAGTTGATCATCGATTTTGATTTTCATTTCTATCCCACTTTCATTACCAACAAGTTTTCTTATCTACTTGTCCTAATTTACCCATCATTTTCAAAGATATGATTCGGATATAAACCTAATCCATTAGACATAAGAAGTATCTATAAAGCTCATTTCTCAACAAGCCACTGCATTTCGCTTATTGATTTTTTTATTTCAACCTCATTCTTTTTGAATACTCCGTTTTATCCTTATCTGTTATTTCTCGAATTACCTTACACGGATTACCAACAGCGATCACATTTGACGGAATGTCTTTCGTTACGATACTACCTGTTCCAATAATAGTGTTATCTCCTATTGTGACCCCTGCAAGAACTTTTACATCTCCGCCAAGCCATACATTTTTACCAATATGGATTGGCTTACCATAACAACCTCCGTTGATTCTTTCTTGTGCATCAGTTGAGTGATTAACCGGATACAAACCAATATTCGGTCCAAACAATGTATGTGAACCAATAGTCACCTCGGCACAATCAAGAATTATGCAACCAAAATTGATATACACATCATCTTCAATCGTAATGTTTTTTCCGAATTCACATTTGAAATCTGGCTCTATCCAAACATTTTTTCCAATCTGCTTAAATAATTGCTGTAAAATTTTATTACGCAATTCTCCCTCATCATCATTGGTCTTATTATATGCTTTAAACAGTTTCTTTGCGGCAACTCTTCGCCCAAACAAATCTTCGTCAAAATCATTATATATAAGCCCTTGCTGCAATCTTTCCCACTCTGTCATTTATCTTGCTCCTCTTTATAAATCCTCAATTTAAGGTTCCATCACAGATGGCTTTTCCCCTATCTAGTATGGCATTACGCTTTTATCTTCTTATTTTATTTATCACTTAATAATGGCAGAGAGTTTTTCTCCACATACAACACCCAATATACATCCCATACAGCTCAACAAGACATAGAGTCCGCCTAAAAAGTATTGTTTATCCATGAATAAATTACAGGCTTCTAGAGAAAAAGTAGAAAAGGTCGTAAAGCCACCACATACACCCGTCTTCCAAAATAAAACCGAATGATCCGATACACTACGCGTATTGGCAATTCCAACAATAAAACCAATTAAAATTGCCCCGATAATATTCGTAATTAATGTAAGTAGCGGAAACTCTGTTTTCACTGGAAACAAACTAATCGCATATCGCGCCATAGCTCCCATAGCGCCTCCCATTGCCACAAACAAGAATCCCATTATTTTTCCTTCTTTCATTTTTTAAAAATGGGCAATTTCTATTGAAATCACCCACTTTAGTTTCGCTTTTTTTTAATACAATTTTGCCCCAGCTGGAATATGGTTATCGACCATTAAGAGATGAAGTTTTTCTTCGCCTTCTTCTTCATGGATTGCACTTAATAACATTCCACAAGAATCAATACCCATCATAGCGCGAGGTGGAAGGTTTGTGATCGCAATTAATGTCTTTCCAACCAATTCTTCTGGTTCATAATATGCATGAATACCAGAAAGAATCGTACGATCCGTACCGGTTCCATCATCTAGGGTAAATTGTAACAATTTCTTAGATTTAGGAACAGCTACACATTCTTTAACCTTTACCGCACGGAAATCGGACTTGCTGAAAGTATCAAAATCCACAAATTCTTCAAATAAAGGTTCTACTTTAACTTTAGAGAAATCAATCTTCTCTTCTTCTACTTTTGGTGTTTCCACTTTTGTAGATCCTTCATTTTTCTTCTTTCCATCCCCAATCGTCTTCATGGTTGGGAACAACAATACTTCACGAATGGTATGTTGATCTGTTAATAACATGACAAAGCGGTCAATACCTAAACCAACACCACCTGTAGGAGGCATACCATATTCCAAAGCTTCTACATAGTCTGTATCTACTTCGTTGGCTTCGTCATCACCTAATTCACGTAATTCCAATTGTTTTTCAAAACGTTCTCTTTGATCAATTGGATCGTTCAATTCTGAGAACGCATTCGCATATTCATGGCCACAAATGAATAATTCATAACGATCGGTAAAACGAGGATCTTCCGCATTTTTCTTAGCCAATGGACTGATTTCAATTGGATATTCATATACAAAAGTTGGTTGTTCAATCGTTTCTTCTACATATTTTTCAAAGAATAAGGAAATAATATGACCTACAGAATTATGTTTCTTTTCTAATTCAATATCATGTTCTTTGGCCAAAGCACAAGCTTTTTCAAAAGTCATATCTGCTTTAAAATCAATACCCGTCTTTTCTTTGATGGCATCACACATAGTGACACGTTTGAAAGGTTGTCCAAAATGCAATTCTGTACCTTGATATGTAACATCCGTTGTACCTAATACTTTCATTGATACCGATTTAAATAAACCTTCAATCAAATCCATCATGCCATGTAAATCACTATAGGCAACATAAGCTTCAACCGTTGTGAATTCAGGGTTATGTGTTGCATCCATTCCTTCATTACGGAATAAACGACCAATTTCATATACCCCTTCTAAACCACCAACAATCAAACGCTTCAAAGGAAGTTCGGTTGCGATACGCAAATAGAAATCTTTATTCAAGGCATTATGATGCGTAACGAAAGGACGTGCTGCTGCTCCACCTAAAATAGGTTGAAGAACCGGTGTTTCCACTTCCATCAAACCTTGTCCATCTAAATATTCTTGCACGGCACGAATAATCTTTGGTCGTGTTAAAGCAACTTTTTTAGCTTCAGGATTCATAATTAAATCGACATAACGACGACGGAAACGTTCTTCTGTATCAGTTAAACCATGGAATTTTTCTGGTAAAGGACGAAGTGCTTTCGATAAGTGTGTATATTGCATAGCACGAATCGACAATTGTCCATGATCGGTTTTCATGACCAAGCCTTCAATTCCAACAATATCTCCAATGTCATTCTTCTTGAAGATTTCGTATTGTTCTTCGCCTAAAACATCTTTACGGCAATAGATTTGAATATCTCCACTAACATCTTGAACATTCATAAATCCAGCTTTACCTTGACGACGTTTACGCATAATACGTCCAGCAATCGTTACATGAACTTCTTTTTCTTCCAATTCTTCTTTTGAGAATCCATCGTATTTAGCTACGATTTCTCCACATTTGGCATCTCTTTTAAAAGCATGTCCAAAGGGATCAATTCCCATATCCATCAAGTCTTTCATCTTATCGCGACGTACTTGTTCTTGTTGCGTTAATTTTTGTTTCATCCTTTTCTCCTTCTCTTTCATAAAAAAACACGAACACAGCCCCAAGGGACGAAATGTTCGTGGTACCACCCTATTTTATTCTCAGCTTTCGCTGAAAACCTTATTATCCTTTAATGCAGGATCTACAAACAGCTCCAAGTTTTTATTCCTAAATTGTTTTACACCTGATTTGCACCAACCACCAGTTCTCTTTTGTAAACCAATAAAGTACTCGTCTCTTCACAGCCTTAACGTCGTTATCTTATCCAATTACAAGCAGTTTGTCAATTCCTTTAATAGGATTGGTCCAGGTCGCAAAATACTAAGTTTGTCTTGGGTACAATCCACGATTGTACTTGCCTCCAACTGTTTACATTCTCCTTGAATAATTCCATCGATATTTGGTAAATTATCCATCGCTTCTTGATACGAAACTGCCGCTGGTTTTCCGGAAACATTGGCACTACTTACTAACAATGGTTTGCCAAGCTTTTCAATGACCGCCAACACAAAAGGTTCATCTGGAATACGAACCGCCACGGTCTTTTTCCCATTGGTGTACGCTAGATCTAAAGTCTCACTAACTGGTAACACCAAGGTTAACGGACCTGGTAAAAAAGTCTGCACCAGCTTTTCGGTTCTGGCATCCACTTTGGCAATCTGTTTCATCTGTTCTAAATTGCTGACCATCATCGGAATCGGTTTGGTTTCCGGACGATGTTTGGCATGTTTTAAATGGTCAAGGTCGGCTAAATCACCATATAAAACCCCCACACCATAAACCGTATCCGTTGGTAAGGCCAATACTTTATGCGCCTGAAAGGCATCAACAACTTGATCAAGTTGATCTTGGGTATACATCTTCATAATCTTCATCTCCTTTCCCTAGTATACGCCTTTTATGTTAAGATATTTGCAGAAAAGAGAGGAAATCTATGTTTGATTCAACCATTGCTGTGATTTCCACAGCTTTAAGTCAAGGCGCTATCTCCATTGTCCGAGTATCTGGTGATCAAGCCATTGAAATCGTACAAAAAATCTTTAGTCGAGATATTCGCCATGTTCCCAGTCATACCATTCACTATGGCTATATCTTAGACGATGACAAAGAAGTCGTAGATGAAGTTTTGGTTTCTGTATTCCGTGGACCCAAAACATATACCACCGAAGATATTGTCGAAATCAACTGCCATGGAGGCGTATATATCACCCGCAAAATTTTATCTTTAGTTTTAAGCCATGGCGCCACAATGGCAAAACCCGGAGAATTCACCCAACGAGCCTTCTATCATGGACGCATTGACTTATCCCAGGCCGAAGCTGTAGAAGATATGATTGAAGCCAGCAATGATACGGCCTCTCACATGGCCATTCAAGGAATTCAGGGCAGCGTAAAAAAACTCTTAGAACCTTTGATTGAAGACATTTTAAATATCATTGCCCAAATTGAAGTCAATATAGATTATCCCGAGTACGAAGATGTCGAACAATTAACGACGGAAGAACTCTTACCTATGACCAAACAATGGCTAACAAAACTCGATAAGATCTTAAGTCGAGCACAATGCGGACAATTGGCCAAAAAAGGGATTGATACCGTATTAATTGGCCGCCCCAATGTAGGCAAAAGCTCTTTACTCAATGCCCTGCTCGAAGAAGATAAAGCCATTGTGACCGATATTGCCGGTACCACCCGTGATTTAGTCGAAGGGCAAATTCACATTGGTCCTGCCCAGTTCAATTTAATCGATACCGCAGGCTTGCGAAAATCAAGCGATGCCATTGAACAAATCGGTATTGAAAAAACCCAGGAAAAATTAGCCCAGGCCCAACTTGTCTTATTGATTTTAGACGGTTCCCAACCTTTAACGAAAGAAGATGAAGATCTTTTAGAACAAACCAAAGATAAAAATCGTTTGATCATCTACAATAAAAAAGATGTCAAATCCGAAAAACATCCCGATGGCATCTGGATCAGTGCGCAAAACAAAGAGATTGATGCCCTATTAGAAGCCATGAAAAATCTCTATCAACAAGATGTTCTAACCGAACAACCCCTGTTATCCAATGAACGTCAAATTGGTCTTTTAAATCAAGCCAAACAAGATATGCTGCAAGCCAAAGAAGCTATGGAACAAGGCGTAGAACCAGATCTTGTAGAAATTGATATCCAAGCCGCCCATGATCATTTAAAAGAAATTCTTGGCGAAGTACATCGCGAAGATTTACTTGATACGCTGTTCTCGAAATTCTGCTTAGGAAAATAAGGAGGAAGTTATGACACAACTTGAAAACAATATTCAAAAATACTATACCCAAGGGTATAATTGCTCGGAGACTTTACTTCGTGCCTGTAATGAAACCTATCAATTAGAAATCAATGAAGAAGACTTGCGCTGTATGGCCGGATTTGGTGGTGGTATGTTTATCGGTAGTACCTGCGGAGCCTTAGTTGGCTGTATTGCCGCCCTATCTAAAATGGTCTGCCCAACCAAAGCCCATGATATGATACCAACCTTACGGCCTTTGATTGTCCAACTCAACCAAAACTTCAAAGCCCAGCTTGGAGCGCTAGACTGTGCTCATGTAAAGCCTGTCTATCATGACAAAGAAAAAGGCTGTTTAATCACTTGTTTACGAGCCGGAAAAGCTTTTGAAAAAACCTTAATAGACGCAAAAATAGGATCAGAAAACTGATCCTATTTTCTTACTCTTTGAATTTTTTCATAAATGGCTTGAGCCAGTTTCGCATGATTTTCTTCATCCAAGTGAATTGCATCCAAGCTTCCTGCCTGTGCATATTGACTGGCATCCATAAAATCTACTTGATACGTATCGCAAACCTTTCTGATCTCTTGGGCTAAATACTTCGATTGTTCCATACTATGGGCATCAAAATCGCCATAAACCTTTTCAATCTCTAAAAGCGAATCGCCTAATAGGATCGGAGAAATCATCAAAATCTTGGGAACCGAATAATTGTAGTAATATGGATTTTGAATCTCACGAATAAAGTTTCGTGCTCCCTTGGCAATGCCTGAGGCACTCGCATGGAAAATCGTTTTTAAGTCATTGGTACCTAACATCACTAAAACTAAATCAATCGGATCTTGGCTACGCAAAATCGAAGGCAAAGCATCTAGACCACATCGCTCTTTACAAAACGGATCCACAAACGCAAATGTACGTCCGTTTAGTCCTTCTTCAATAATTTCATCATCGGGACAATACGCTTGTAACAAGCGCGTCCAACGCTTTTCAAAGCGCAATTGATTTGCCGGGTTAAAACCCCAAGTATTTGAATCTCCAATACATAAAATTCGCATAATTACACCTCTATTACTTTCTTTACTTCACGAATCATTTTTCGTTCTTGTTCATTTAAAGGATTGGTCACAAAGACATCGACATCCCGAAACTTGCCAATATTGTAGGCCGCTTTCTTTTCAAACTTTGAGCGATCCCCTACCACAATATTCTTTTTAGAATGGGCCATGATATGTTCTTTAATAGAAATTTCATTAAAGGCTAGCGCCGTAAAACTATCCGCACCTACCAGACCATCCGTTCCCATTAAAGCCACATCAAATTGTATTCGATCAATGACATCAATACAAAAATGTCCATGGGTTCGTAAACCAACATTGGATACTTGACCGCCACAAAAGATTACCGGATAGCCTAACAACCCTGCTTCGTAGGCCAAAGGAATCCCATTGGTTACAATCGTTACATTCTTAAAGGATAAGGCTGGTAAGCCCAATAGAATCGTACTCCCGGAATCAAGGAAAACCGTTTGATTATCTTCGATTTCTTCCATAGCCCGCATGGCCGCACGTCTTTTATCATCAAGATTTTCCTGCTCCCGCATTTGTACTGGCACTTCTTCTAAAGTCGATAAAGGTCGGGCAAAACCATGTTCACGAATCACTCTTCTTTGATCTTCCATATTGGTTAGGTCGCTGCGTATCGTCTCTGGGGTAACCAATAAACGCTGAGCCAGTTCTTTAACACTCACACGTCCTTCATCTAGTAGAATATGATAAATTTTAGATTGTCTTTCATCTTTTTTATTTGCCATCTTACACCTCAATAATTTCGGGAATCATTTTCAGTTTTTCCCTTTGTTCCGGACGTAAAGCACATGTCACTAAACAGTCAATTTCTTTAAAAGAAGCAAAATTAAAGGAAGCGCTGGATTCAAACTTGGTTTGATCCATCATCACAATATTTCGCTTGCTGCGGGATAAAACCACCCGCTTGATACCTACTTCATTAAACGCCAAGGTCGTAAAGTTTTTTGCACAATCGATGCCATCACAACCAAGAATCGCACAATCAATGGTTAAATCGCGTAAGATTTCACTACTGATGACACCATACGTTCGTAAGCCAACATTGGATAGAGCTCCGCTGCAAACCATTACCTGAAAGCCCAGTAAACCGGCTTCATACGCTAAAGGAATGTTATTGGTCACAATGGTAATATTCGCATTTCGGGCTAAGGCCGGTAACCCTAGCACACTAGTACTTCCGGCATCTAGAAAAACGGTTTGATTGGGTTTGACTTCGTGTAGGGCCCGAAAGCCGATTCTACGTTTTTCTTGGAGGTTTTCCATTTCCCGCATACGAAAGGGAACTTCGGCAACACTGGAAATTGGGCGGGCATAACCATGTTCCCGAATAATTTTTCGCTGGTTGACCATATCCGATAAGTCACTGCGCACCGTTTCGGGAGTCACCTGTAGTTGCATAGCCAAATCACGAACTTTGGTTTTTCCTTGATTCAAAAGAATCCGATACAATTCAGCTTGGCGCTGTTCTTTTTTTCTTTCCATACTTTGTATTTTAACAAAAAAAGAAGGAAATGTTTCCTTCTTTTACTTCAAAACAAAGTTTTATTCTTTTTCATCCCAAAAATCAACTGGTTCATAATCCTGCAATTGGGCTAATAGGCCAGCTTGGGACAATTTGGTCTGAATATAGTCCAAGGTTTTCTGATCTTTTGCGGAAACCGTATGATAATGGTATCCCGACGTCACATTTAAGAGCAGTGAAGAATTTCCCAATTCAATCTCTTTTAAATATGCCTCAACATCCAAACGTGAAGCAATATCTAAGTTTGCTCGCAAAACCCCATAGACTCTATGATAGACAAAGACATCTTCCAGCTTTCCTCCACAGTCAACAATCAAGTTCATCTCTTGACGCGCTTGGTCTTGAGTATGGTGGACTTTAAAGACCCGTGTGGTTTCATTTTCTTTTAAGAGTAAATACCCCTTATTAGTAGAAAGAATGGAAATATCTCCTGCCCGCAATAAAGCCATATCAGTTACAACAACTTGGCGGGATACTCCCAATTGTTTAGCTAAAGCGGTCCCGGATACAGGTTGTACGGATTTTTCTAAAATAGATACAATTTTTGCTCTTCTCTCTTTTCCCGTCAATGAAAGTCCCTCCTTAGATCGCATGTAAGTTTTTTAAGGATAAATCTAAAATTTTAGCCGAATGTGTTAGGGCACCACTTGAAATATAGTTCACCTTTAAATCTTTAATTCGTTCAATGTTTTCTTTTGTGACATTTCCCGAAATTTCAATTTCAGCCCGACCATCGATCCAATCAATGGCTTCTTTCATCTGGTCATGATTCATATTATCCAACATGATGATATCAGCCCCAGCACTAACGGCTTCTTTTACCATCGTAAGATTTTCAACTTCCACTTCGATTTTACGTACAAAAGGTGCATAGGCCTTAGCCATTTCAATTGCTTCCTTTACACCACCAGCCGCAGCAATATGGTTATCTTTTAACATCACACCATCACTTAAGTTATAACGGTGATTATGTCCTCCACCAATACGTACCGCATATTTTTCAAAGATACGCATGTTCGGCGTTGTCTTGCGAGTATCCAATAGCCAGATGGATGTGCCTTCCAATAGCTGGGCCATTTGATGCGTATAAGTTGCGATACCACTCATTCTCTGCAAGTAATTCAAAGCCGTTCTTTCACCAGATAAAAGAATGCGGATATCCCCTTTGATTTCCCCAATTTTTTCACCAACATGAATTCTGTCTCCATCATGGAAGAAAAAAGTGGTTTGTACGGATGCGTCCAGTAAAGTAAAGACTCTTTCAAAGACTTGTAGACCGCAGAGAATACCATCTTCTTTACAAATCAAATCCACACAACCCAGAGTTGCACAAGGCATAACACAGTTGGTAGATACATCTTCGCTATTGATATCTTCTTGTAGGGCTTGACGAATCAAGGGATCCACTTGAAGATGTAAAGTTGTCAAATCAAACATTTTCGTTCTCCTTTTTCGAATCAGCTTTCTTTATTTCGGTTTGGACAAGTTGGCGATATTGTTGCGACAGACTCTTCGAATCTGCATATTTAGAAACATCGGGTTTTTCGATTGCGATAAAATCTTGTGCCTTCCAATCGCTATCCATTAAATCTTTGGCTGCTCGTTTGGCAAAGACAAGAGATTCTAGGAGCGAATTACTTGCCAAACGGTTTTTACCATGTACCCCATTGCAGGCTGTTTCTCCAATCGCATATAAGTGTTCCATCGATGTTTTTGATTCCTTATTGACATCGATACCACCCATAAAATAGTGTTGGGCAGGAACAACGGGAATCGGTTCCTTTTCCGGATCATAGCCCATCTTGTGGCAATGTTCAACAATATGGGGGAAGTGTTTAACGAGTTCTTCATGGCCAATCGGACGTAGATCTTCCCAGACATGCGTCGTATGATCTTTTTCCATTTGGGCATAAATGGCTTTGGTGACAACATCTCTAGGTAAAAGTTCATTGACAAAACGATGCATATTTTTATCCAGTAACAAAGCCCCTTCGCCACGTACACTTTCACTAATTAAAAACGAACGATCTTTTTCATCTGGAGAATAGAACGTCGTAGGATGAATTTGTACATAATTCACATTCTTTAAAGCAATCTTATGTTGCACCGCTAGAGCAATACCATCTCCTGTTAAATGACGATAGTTCGTCGAGTGACGATAAACACCACCAATACCACCAGTAGCCAACATCGTATACTTGGCTTGAATCATATCAATGCTGCCATCTGCTTTCCGAATTACACCACCATAACAGGTGTTATCTTTTTCAATTAAGTCCACTAAGGTTGTATATTCCAGTAACTTCACATTCTTTAATTGACGTACTTTAGCTAGTAAATGTTTCGTAATTTCTTTTCCTGTTTCATCTTCATGGAATAAAATTCGTTTTTGTGAATGGGCTCCTTCGCGGGTATAATCCAGTTTCCCATTTTCATCTTTATGGAAGTCTACGCCATAAGAAATTAAATCCTGAATGACATTCTGACTCGAACGAATCATAATATCAACGGATTGTTTATCATTTTCGTAATGACCAGCTTTTAAGGTATCTTCAAAATATGCCTGGTAATCTGACTCATCTTTTAATACACAAATTCCTCCTTGTGCTAAGAAGGAATCACTATCTTCTGCCTTTGATTTTGTAAGGATGGTAATATCTAAATCTTCATCCAATTGTAAGACTGCATACAGACCCGAGCAGCCACATCCTACGATTAAAACGTCTGTTTTCATATCTCCATCTTCTTTCCGACGCTTGGCATTATAGCATCTGTCAAGTTTGTTGTAAAGACAGTATATTGACAACTGTCTTGTCACCTATTATAATGAGACGCGAACTTGAGGTGAAGTTATGAATATTAAAGAAATGCAAGAAGAAATTCTACGTCTAAAGAAAGAAAAAGACATCTTGATTCTAGCCCATGCCTACCAAAGCCAAGATATCTTAGAAATAGCCGATTATACCGGAGATTCTTTTGGATTAAGTCTCCAAGCCCAAAAAGCTCCTAATAAAAATGTGCTTATGTGTGGCGTTCGTTTTATGGCAGATACCGTGAAAGTCTTATCGCCAGAAAAACATGTCTATTTAGCCAATCGCAATGCCGGTTGTCCTATGGCCCAACAAATGACCAAAGAAGATGTCCAAATGTTAAAAGAAAAATATCCGGAATACGCCGTTGTTGCCTATATCAATACGACAACTGAATTAAAAACAGTCGTTGATAATATTGTCACATCTTCCAGCGCCGTCCATATTCTAAAAAATATGCCCGAAAAAGATATTCTCTTTATTCCTGATCCAAACTTAGGATCTTGGGTCGCAAAACAATGCCCAGAAAAGAATATCAAAACCTTCCAGGGTGGTTGTCCAAGTCATTTACGCATCACCAAAAAAGATGTGGAAAAAGTTTGGGTCCAACACCCAGAGGCAAAAATTTTAGTCCATCCTGAATGCCGTAAAGAAGTAACCGAACTTGCCGATTATGCTGGCTCGACTACAGGTATCATGAAATATGCCCAGGAAAGTTCGGCGAAAGAATTTGTGATTGGAACAGAAAACAGCATTGTCCAACATCTCCAATTTGCCTGCCCAGATAAAAAGTTCTATCCATTAAGCATCGAATGTGTCTGCCACAATATGAAAGCTACGACCTTAGTCGATGTATACAATATGGTTTCTGGAAAAGACCAGGAAGAAATCATATTAGATCCTGCCTTGATGGATTCTGCACGGCATGCGATTGAACGCATGATTGAATCTGGAAAATAAAAAAACGTCTTGTATCAATTTGATACAAGACTTTTTTATAAATCCATATTTAACTGTTTAAAGCAGTGCACAAGATCCGCTACCACTTGTGAATCAACGCAATCATATTGATTCCCTTCTGTTACCGCAAAAGAAACAGCATTCGAAACAGTTGTTGGATCTGATTTGACACCTTTGCACGAAGAGTGCAAGTTGGTAATACCCGTTTCTTGCATAATGTATTCTGCATTCTTGGCATTGACTCCACTACCTACTAAGATCTGTATTGCTTGACCAAATTGGGCCTGCAAATTTTTTAAACAAGCTAGGCCATCGATGGCTTTGGCTTGTTGGCCACTGGTTAAAACGCGGTCAATACCACAATCGATACAGACTTGCATAGCTTTTACTGGATCAACACATTGATCAAAAGCCCGATGGAATATGGCTTCTTTTCCATATCCATGAATAAAATCGGCCATTTCTTTGGTCCAGGCTTGATGAATGGTACAATTTTCCCTTAAAAAGCCAAAGACAATTCCATCCGCACCATTTTCTAACAGCTGTTTGGCTTCCGCAAACATCAAATCTTTTTCCATTTTGTCATAACAGAAACCAGCTGGGCGCACCCGCACCATACACTGAACCTTTAAATCGGTTACTTTTTTTACCGCCTGCAAGGTTGCCAGGCTTGGTGTTAAACCACCTAAAGCTAAAGCACTATTTAATTCTACGCGTTTTGCCCCGCCTTTTTCTGCAGCCAAACAATCCGCCAAACTTCCTGTACATATTTCTAACATTTTTCTCACCGAAAAAAAGCGAGGCAAAGCTCTCTATTTTTGTTCCTTTTCATTATCAAAAGCAATTAATTTCGCAATAATTTCATCCACGATTTCCGATGCTGTCTTATGATCGGTATTCACAACGACATCGGCTATAGCTTGATACTTTTCTTTTCGCTTAGCCAAGAGTTGTTCAATGTAGTCCACATTCATATGGCCATTTAAGATGGGACGATCATTACTGTCTTTTACACGTTCTAAAATCACTTGAGGACTTGCTTCCAACAAGACAACCCGACCATTTTTCTTCATATGTTCGGCATTTTCATCACGCATGACAACCCCACCACCACAAGAAACAATGGATTGTTTAACTTTTTGCAGCTCAATTAAACAGTTACTCTCTAAATCACGGAAATAGGTTTCGCCATATGTATCAAAGATTTCTGGAATCGACATACCTTGTTTTTGGGCAATCATGTCATCCATTTCAATACGATTCATTTCCAACTTTTTCTCTAGTTCGCTGGCAACTGTCGTTTTCCCCGCACCCATAAAGCCAACCAAGAACACATTGTAGTCAAACAATGCCTTCGTTTGTACTTTACGTGAGTTCTTTATAATGTACTTAAAGATATCTAAAATTTCATCTTCAAACTCATTATCAGCTAATTTATCTTCTAAAACTTTTGTTTGTTTCGCTTCTTGTTCAGGTTCTAAAATAGGAATTCCAGCTGCTTTTTTATAGGCAATGATCTTTTGTACTTGTGCCATACGATCAATTAGTGCATCAATAATCCGATTATCACATTCACCAATCTTCGCACGTGCTTCCTCTAATTGATTCATAATTTAATCTCCTTGTAGTTTTCGATATTATATCATAGTTTTCCTTTTTGCATGTAGGCCTCTACAAGACTTGAATCCACAACTTGGCAACTTGTGGTTAAATAACTGGCAATGAAATAAGGTAGATGATGAGAATCAATATAAACCTTTCCAGTTCAAGCATATGACATTTTCACAAAAATCACTTTACGCTTTTCAAAAGGCCCAGAAACCGACTTTGATTTCTGGACCTTTCCCATTTCTTATAGACTAGCGTGTAATAATGATAATATCGTTTCTAAATCCTTTGCATTCATTTGACCAGGTGCAGAAGCCTTGCCAACGGCACCAAATGTTGCAGCTGATCCAAATACTTCTCCGCATAAACGGCTAATTAATCCAGTTGCGGCCATAGACATCGTAATGATGGGTCGATCCGCAAAGTTCGTTGCCATTTCTTCCGTTGCCGATAACAAGGTCAAAACATCAGCTTTACTTTGTGGCATTACAGCAATCTTCGGAATATCCGCACCTAGATCTTGCATTTTGCGAAGCCGGTATACAATATCCGATTGGGAAGGTGTCTTATCAAAGTCATGGTTTGAAGCTACAACTTTTACACCATATGCATGGGCTGCAGAAATCACTTCTTTGACATATGCATCGCCACAAAAGGCTTCCACATCGACTAAATCAACCAAACCCGTTGCCGCAATGTTTTTATTTAAAGCCACATAATCTTCAAGTTCAATGGCTTTTTCTCCCCCTTCTTTAGAAGTACGGAAAGTAAATAAGATAGGTGTATCTTTTAAGACTTTGCGTAAAGCCTGCGCACAATCTTGTACTTGGGCAAAATCGAATACCCCTTCAAACCAGTCCACACGCCATTCCACAATATCCATGGCAACGTCTTCAAAAGACTTTGCGGCAGCTAAAATTTCTTCCTTCGTCCGGCCAACGATTGGGACGATAATTTTTGGTAAGCCCGTACCAATTTCAACATTTTTTACTTTTACAGTATTCATAGTATCCCTCTATTTGATTCGTTCTCTTTTAGGTATGCCAACATTTTTGCATAACATATATTCACATATAAGACTAACACAACCCAGAAACAGTTAAAACAATATTCATAACCAGTATGCCACTTGGTCTCATTTTACGCGCAACAATCAAGATTGTGTGGTGCATGCATACAGATTCCAATCATTCATGCCAGTTCATCTGCTATGTGCTCAACAACCAGTTTTACCATCAAATAAAAGGTTACATGACTAATATAAGGCTTCTTTTTTGCATATACGCAAGAAAGCCACTCCCATAGGAAGCAGCTTTCTAATCTTATTTACGTTTACGTCTTTGGCTTTCCATATCTTATTAACAAAAGACGCACTTGATTGTACGCCTTAAGGAACTCTTTCTACACTAGTAGATGAGATACGAATATTATAGCATTTAGGGAAATTATTAATTATAGGAAGGTAAATTACTATGGCAGAAATCAAACAAAATTTAGTAGATAAAAGCGTTGAAGCATTTATTATGGGACTAGAAATTTATAATAAGCCAACAATTAAATATAGAATTGAAGGATTTAGTTTTTTATATGCAATGCATGGGAACTCATGTTAAAAGCTGAACTACTAAACCGAAATGAGAACATTTATTACAGCGATAAAGCTACACGTACTTTAAGCTTAGAACCAACAATTAAAAAAATATACTCGGATAAAAATACTAGAATCAGATTAAACTTAGAAAAAATAATAGAGCTTAGAAATATCAGCACTCATTTTATTACCGAAGACTACGAAGCAAAATACGCACCATTATTTCAAGCTTGCGTTTTAAATTTTGTAAACGATATCAAACGATTTCACAATATAGATATTTCAAAATACATTGCTCAAAATTTTTTAACTATCGCCACAAATTATGAGCTTTTGTCAAATGAACAAATCAGACTGAAATACCCTCCAGAAATTGCAGAACGCTTTATTCAACAATCTAATCAAATTGACGTATTAACGAAAGAATATGATTCTGATAAGTTTGCTATTCCGATTAAGCAAAATCTATATATAACAAAAAAGAAAGATGAAGCTGACTTTTTCGTTACAATGGCTAGTAAATCATCAAATAAAGTTGCAATCATCAAAGAGCTAAAAGATCCAGCAAACACTCATAAGTATACTTTTAACAATGTAATTACAGTTGTAAACAGCAGACTTTCTAAATCAAATATTAAACTTGGATACAAAAAAGGCTTTAACTCCTATGTTCTGAATTTATTTATAGAATTTTATGACATCAAAAATAATATCAAATATTCATATAAACATTCACTAGGAAATTCTACATCATATACATACTCCGAAAGATTGGTAAATTTCATCATTGAGGAAATAAAAAAGAATCCTGATGGATTCGTTGAAAGCTTGAAAAGATAAAAAGATAATAAAAAAACAGATCAACCCCAGGCACATAGGAATACTCGGTGATGAATTCACCTACCCCATTCTGGGACCCAGCGTTTACCCTTCACAAGTTGATTGGTACTTTTATTATACTTGGCTACATGCAGAAGTCGATTTTGCCGATAACAGAATTGAATAGAAAAAAGAGATAATATTATGACACTGGAAAACATAACCAGTGCAACACCGTTTAATGCGGTTGTAGAATAAAATATCTTAAAAAGTTGGCCAAAATGTGGCCACAAAAATAAAAAAGCCTTTATATAAAGGCTAAATTGGCTATTGGTGGAGGTGAGGAGACTGTATGGGTTGTGATTCCTTTTGTTTCAAGTTGTTTAAAAAGTCTTTAAATATAGCCTTTTTGTGTATTCATGCTTTTTCTTGATTTATGTTTTTCTTGATTTTTACATCAAAATTACATCACAAAAAAACGGGGCCTACTCGGCCTCTTTCTTTTGTCGTTCTATGTCTTCTCTGATCAGATCTTTCAGGTATCTGTTGACGCTTTCCTTTGTGTCTAGGTATTCCAGAATGTCCGCGTCATGTTTTAGGTGAAGCCTGAATGTTTTGATCTTGTATGTTTTATCGCTCCACTTTTGGTTTGCTCTTTTTCGCGCCTCTGATACTGTCATGTGCTCTATTTTCTCCTATGCTGATATTATACATTTAACATCCGGATCATTTCAATCTCTATGTCCTCTTAGTCTCCACACCGCTTCTTCTCTAGTCATGCTATGTTTCCTCCTTTTATTCGTTTCCCACGCTCAGTATTCCTTCTAACTTTCTTTTTACATCTATATGTATTGTATTACATTGCATATAGATGTAAAAAGGAACCGCTTTTTTAGCAGTTCTTTTCTTCCCATTCCGCGATCTCGTCCGGATCATCTATGATTTCTCCGTCCTCGCAAACTAGAATTAAATCTCTTCCTAGATAGTCTACTATCTGATAGCTACTAGGCAAATGCTCCGCATACTCGCTAACTCCGAATAGCTCGATATTAAAATCATTTCTTCCTAATACGTTTGCTACTTCTTCTACAATCTCCGAATTTGTGTAGCTGTGAAAACCGATATTTACTTTTTTCATTGTGTTCTATCTCTCTTTCTTTTTACACTTATATTGTAATGTATTACATTACACAAAGCAAGCAGAAAAATAAAAAAGGAGAGCTTGTATAACTGCTTTATTTGCATTTCTTTGCTTTTAGAATCCTTATTTTATAGGCTTTTTTAGCTAATATTTTACTGCTTTTTTTGATATTTATTTGCGGTACACCAAAAGTACACCAGCAAAAAAGAGGGATATCCCTCTTTTTATTAGATCACCTTTTGAATATTTACAATTGAGTTTGCAAGTGTACAAGTTGTCAATGTTTTAAATGTCAAATCAACTTTATTTGCATTGCTTGAAGGTAAAATCTTCACAATTTTATCAAGATCAATAGTTAATGTACTACCTTCTGCAACTGTTACTGTTGAATAAGCACCATTGATAGCTGTTCCGTTTGCGTACAATTGAATTGTGATATTTCCTGCACTTGTTCCTGTTACTACAAATTGACCACTTACATTATAATATCCTGCACGATTAATTTGTAAGCTATCATTTGAGATAGATACATTCGCATTTGTACGTGCTGTAACACTTCCTAGCGGTATTGTTTGACCAGCAGTAAGTGTTGTTGTGGTTGTGTTAATAGTTTCAATCATGTTTATACCGTTGTTCCATAAGTTGTGCCATATCCACAATTACATAGATTTGTTGTAGCATATGGACTAGATACAACGTATGCAGGTCGTGGTGTAGGGTTTAACGATTGAACAATTGTGCTTGCAAGGCTTGCGTTATTGTAAGCGTTAGTCGCTGTATTCAAACTTGCACGAAGCTCTTCGATTTTATCGTTTTGCATTTGCGATCTAGTAGCTTCTCCCTCCGCATGGATTGCTGTCTTTAACTCACAGCAACAGTTTTGAATCTGTGCTTGTAGATTATTTGTCTGTAAAGCATTGTCGTATCTGTTTTGTAAGATCTCTTTCTGCGTGTCACAGTTTCCTGTAAGAATCGAAGTATTTAGATTGCTCATCCCAAGCTCTGTGGTGTACTTATTTTCTAGAATGTCTCTAGAATTTTGAGCACCTACATTTGATACATTTTGATTCGTGTTGAAGATGTCTCTTTTGATGAACTCATCTTCCATCGTACTCGTTTGAGTGTTGTTTCCCCATCCGTTGTTGCCGAATGCGAAGAACAAAATAAAGATTACGATCCAAAACCAATTGCCTCCGACCATGTCATTATTCTGACGGTCAGCTAGGTCGTACATTGGTTGAATACCATTCATTTCTTCTGCCATATTTGTTTCCTCTTTCTATATATTAATATTTCTGTCGACTGAAATTATTAATCATGTTTTGAAATTGATTAGGATCAATGCCAAATTGTTTCATGGCTTGCTGAGGATTTGCTCCGCTAGCCATTAAGGTCTCGATTTGCTTGAACGCTTGAGGGTTCTTTTGTTGGAGCATACTCATGGCCATGCTCATTGGATTAGAGCTTCCTAATATGCTTTGAATCGGGCTGTTTGTCATTTGTTTGAATAGTGGGTTCATTCTTATCTCCTTCTCCTAAAGCCTTTAACAGCTTATCTAATTTTTGGTCGAGCGAATCGACTCTGTTTTCCAGTTCAGAATTATCTTGCTTGCTTTCTACTTCTTTGAACGCATATTTCTTTAAGCTTCCATCTGTTGACTTCATATAAAATATAGGCGATTCCCTATCGAATAGTATCAGAGGTAGATTGTTATTAGCAGCCTGTCTTGCTTCTGATTCATTGGATACCCAGCGACCATTGAAGTCAAAGGACTGCTCCTTTGGCATCTGACTAAATTGGTTATTGATGTTGATAGGCGGTACTTGGCTCAATTGCTGGAGCTGTTGCTCAATCAGAGCTTTCTGTCTAATTAAATCATTCTGGTAAGGATTAAACATATAAACCTTCTTTCTGCTTTCATTATTACAGAAACACCGCATTAAATGTTTTCGATTTTGTGTCTAAAAAATGTCACAAAAAAAGAGGGCTCTATAAAGGAGCCCTAAATTAATTCGCTCTTGCACTTCTTCCTCGTAGGAAGAAGCGAGCTATGCTTCTGTACTTTATCGTACTTTAATTTTAATTTCCGAATAATTCGATTGACGCTTGAGTTGCTGATATTCAGTTTGTCAGCTTGCTGATCAATCGACCATCCAGCTATGCGTGTTCTTAGTACAAACTCTTCTTCCGAATTCAATAGAGTCAATGAATTCTTCAAGAATGAGCTTGTTCCATGGTACTTGCTTTGCCATCGTCTAGCCTTTCTATGTTTATCTATTAATCAAATAGTCTTGGATCATCTCTCTAGCTTCTTTTAGCTTGTCGTACCCATTATTTGTACTCGAATGATTAATCAATACTAATAAACTCTGCATGATGACCCTGTTGTCTTCTTCTGTCTTCTTCAGCCTTTGGCTGTCATTGTCCAGCATCTGATCATAGATACCACCTCCTTATTTGATATTAAAAATCTTCTTTAGCAACTGGATCAGGAGCTTCAACAAGCTGTTTGTCTCTTTGATGTCAGAGCTGTCGACCTTTGAATCCGGCTTGTCTTCAGATGGGTTACCATCTGACTTCTGTTCGTTTAGGGCGTCCAGTTCGGATTGGATCAAATTTAAAAAGTCTTCCCATCCTTCATCAAGGATCTTATGTGGACAATATTTGTATGTCCCATCTGTCATTTTATAATCTTGATGTTTTGAAACGTGTTCAATTCCCCATCCATATTTTTTTAGCAATTTTGCGACAAGCAAAGCGCCGTTTTCTTTCGATCTCTTCCAGTCATCCGTTGAATCCCCATCCATATCTTTAGCAATTTCTATTTGGATCCCTGAGCGGTTTCCTACGCCACATCCGCCATCACCGGTCGCAAACGCATTTCGATTAATCGGCAAAGATTCGATAATTTCTTTGTTATCTACGCTAAAATGCCAACTTTTATACTCTTTAGAACTATGCAATGTAGCATTCAATGCTTGTGCAGTACCATTTGGTGTTGCGGCATTATGCACGACAATTGTCTTTGCTTTCATCGTATAGGGGCATTTATATGGATATAAATCTTTTGAAATGAGATCCACTTTTACCAAACTATCTTCAAAGATTTCATCTGACATACTTGGATCTTCTATCTGGCCATCTTCTACGGTTGTAAATCCGTTCATGTTTTCTGGAAGGTCTTTATTTGGTTTTACCGGTTCGGGTTTTGTGGTTGGTGACGATGTAGCTTCGATCGCAGAAATGATCGCCCAACGATCTGAATTATAGTCTTCTGTCGCACTTACAGCCACCATAATCAGATTATTTCCTTCATACCAGCAAATATAGCGATGACCGCTACCAACCCATTTATAACGATATTCTACGGTCTGCCCGGAATTATATTGTCTACAAACTGTGCCAGTTGGACCATTTACACGAGCGTTGACTTTATCTACCGTAAATGTTGCTTTTGCATGCTCTTCAATGAGCGCTTTTTTGTCGAAAGTATTTGCACTGGTATTGCCCACATTTGCCATAGACTTAGGCCTGAATGCTGTATCAAATGTTGCTGAATAGGGCAATTTACACAAGTTAAAGCAACTACCGCCAGCTGCAGATTTTACTGCTCCACCCTGGTTTTGCCCGAGAAACCATCCATATGACCCATCAATATCACTGTGAAAGATAGCAATATGTGATAAAGGCGTAGGATTGATTCTTTTAAACACAGCAACATCGCCAGGCTGCATAATGTCAGTTTCATTAAAATAGTTTAGTATACCGTTTGTTTGTCTTTGCTCCCAGACATCACACGCATAGCCATGTATACCACAATGTGCGTATGGTACTTTCAGCCAATTGCAATACTCGGCATATCCGTCCCAACATTGCCAGCCATAATAGCCGTCAATATCATAGCCTTTTCCAAGCACCATGTTATAAAAGTCAATATATTTTGTCATGTTACCTCCAAAAATAAAGGGCAGCTTAAAAGCTGTCCTTATTATTTATTAATAAGATAATCTTGTAATTGATCACGAATCTCTTTCATGTTTTCGATGCCATTTCCCGTGATCTCGTGATTAAGCATCACCAATAAACATTGCATTGTCATTTTATGCGATTCGTCAATTTTCTGAAGTCTTCGGTTATCGTTATCTAAGAGTTCGGAATGCCGCTTAACGAGTTTTTTAAGATCATCACTCGGCTTTTTTAACTCTTTAATAATCTTTACCACCCCCCATATTGAAGCGATAAATCCACAAATCCATACAATTTGTCGGCTTGTAATTACAAAATCCATATAAACCACCTACTCTATTTTTCTTCTGTTTGGCCTTCTACAAATCTTGTAAAAGCTTGGTGCATACCAGTAGATGCTAATCCCATCAATGCACCATAAACCGCATTTTCAATTGTTAAACCGCTCACTGCTAGGTTTAGCACTAATCCAACGAATGCTAATACTGTAGGAATGTACTTGTTTGGAAAGCTTTCAAAAGATGTTTTCAAAATATAACCAACAATCAAACAAGCCACTACAACCACTAAAACAAAATATTTACTTAATTCTGCAAAATCAATCATCTTTTATTCCTCCTATAATTTAGTTACATTCAACATCACATAGCCATCTTTGAAACCATCGTTAGTTGTGATGCTACGTATTTGTGTCATTCTAAACAAACCTGTATCAGTTTCTTTCCCTTCGTCTAACGATACTTGTTTAAATAACACGTAATCTTGTTCATTGATTTGTTTATCAGTCAAATCAAGAATAATAAAGTCGTGTTCCGTAAAGAAATTCCACAACTTTGTATTTAAATTAATTTCATGTGTTTTTACCATATTTTCCTCCTACTTTGTTCTTTTCCAAAAATAAACAGTAATATATGGTTGTACGTTATTGTGTGGTGCGCCTCCACCAGTATAAGTGCTTTGTGATCTTCGCGAGTCATTTGAATCATCCCCGGCAACAATAACCCGGTTGCTGAAAGGCGGTACTTGAGTTAAACCGTAGCCACTTGCTTCGGTAGATGCTCTCATCAAAGATACTCTGTGATTATGGCTTGGTATCTGATCAGTAGTAAGGGTTTCGGCGTATGTTCCACCCTCTCCGTTGGCCGTAAATGTCATACTTGTACTACCATCACTTCCAGTACCTTCACCGATTAAAGTTCGTCCTTGTCCAAATCTTTCCCATGTTCCGCCTAGAAAAGTGCTAGGATTGATATTGTTGTAAGTGATATAAACTGCGCCTACTGGATATATTACATTTAATATTTTCGATAATTCTCGATACATAACATTGCTACCATCATTAACTAATAGCTTAGTTGATGACGTGCTTTCTTTAACAGAATTAATTGCTAGATTGCCATTGATTGTTAAAGTATTCGCGTTGTTACCATCTTGACCGAAGAAAGTTAACGACTTACCATCTTTGCCAAAGTTAATCAATGTATAAGTTGGTGTAACTGTAACTATTTGCCATGAGTAATCGCTCATAAATTTATCTTTAACACCGAATGCAATTTCATACGTTGAAGTTGTAGATGTAAATAAATTACCTGCTTTGTAATCTTGTTCAAGAGTATAGTTGTTATCCCATGAATTAATCTTAGTCCATGAACTAGTACCGCTTGCTCGATACTGAATATAGAATGATGTTACATTCTTGTTCGATAAACTTGTAAAACCGACTTTAAAATGTAATAAAGCATATGTTCCACTTGATTCATCCACTGCATAACTTGAGTTAGCACGCTTTGCACTTACATTTGTAAGACTAGGTGGACTATATGTAGTTACACTTACTGAACCACTCTTAGTAGCAGTACGACCACGTGAATCTGTAACTGTGATTGTGTATGATAGCGTACCACTGTTTTGAATCGCTTGAGTTGTGAACGTGCTACCGCTATATGTTTGGCCATTGAATTTAGTCGATACTGATGTGATCGTTGAGCCTTGATTACCACTTGTAACAATCGAGAATTTTAACTTTGATTGATTCTGAACATATTGACCTATTCCTGTGCAAATTGAATTTGTATCAGATATTGATACAGTTCCGATACTAGGAACGACACCACTTCTTACTTTAATTGTCGCGTTTACTGTTTTAGAACCAACTGATGTTGAAGCACTGAATGTTTCTAAAGTAAATGTTGCGATACCACTTGTTGAGCTGGGTAAGTTCTTTTCCCAATCGGTTGGGATTGTATAAGAAAAGCTAGGGGTTGTTGTACCACTAGCTATTGTTTTTATATGTGTTTTTATTCCATTCCAAGTTACATAAACTTTATGACTGAATTTGCTTGATGCACTTGTACCACTAATATTGATTGTGCTGCCACATTCTAGACTTGGCTTATCAATAGAAGGACTTGTAGCACGTGGTATTGTCGTTAGCGTTAACGAGCCACTGCACGAACCACTTCTAGGTGCATAATAAGCGGTACTACCACAACTAAACGATGCACTTGCACTGATTGATTTAGAACCATCTGCATTATGCGTTACTGTTGTATATCCATCTGCGATTCCAACAGTTTGGCCACTACCACACGAAACTGTATGGTTAGCATTGTGTACTGTTGAACCATTCACTACCACGTTATAGTGTTCACTCAATCCTTGGTGATTATGGTACTGTGTATTTGAACGAATACCAACCCACCAATACACCCGTGATGTGTTGTTTTCAATAGAATAAGAATCTTCCCAACACTTTAGTATAAGAGAATATTTATTCTCATCACCTGCCGTAATTCGTATACTTCCACTAAATTCTGCCATCTAATCACCCTACTTTCTTGAAGTCCAAAGAGCCATTTGCTCTTGGCACAAATCCAAATGCACCTACTTTTAAAGACTGCGTAAATTGCCCATCTGTAATGTACATTGTTTGGTCGTTTATATATGTTACCTTTGCACCATTCTTTTGAATCGACCACTCTTCATTTGTAATCTTAGTCTTAAATGCACTGTCTGATTTACCTAAAGTTAATCCATCGTTATCAAAGCTCATGTAACTATTTACGTTGTCAGTGGTTTGCTTTAAACCATCAACACGACCATTTACACTGCTGATTTGTCCTTTAAATTCATTCTTTGTATCTTCAACTGATTTGTTGACTGTCCATGTAAAATCATTTTTCGTTTGACTAAATTGAGTTGATACTTCTTCTTTGTAATGATTCAAAGCCGAATTTGATACATAAGTTTCAGAAACCTTTGAAGTGATTTCATTTGCCTTAGTCTCAATTGCAGACTGTCGCTCAGTGCGTTCTGTATTTATTGCATTGTCTACATCCTCAGGTGCAGGAGTCCAGTCGGTGGCTTTGTTACCTTCTTCAAGTTTTTCCCATTTAACTGAAACTGTTCCTTTTCCAAAATCACTAAACATTCTTGGAATAATTACTGAGCGTGCACTATTTCCACCTTTTGGAATTGTGTATGTAACCCAATATTTTGTTAAAACAGTTGACAAAGTAAAATCACATTGTCCATCGATATTACCACTAACTTGTCCTTGACTACCCACACAATGAGTGATATTTGATGGATTATAGAAGTGTACTCGTATTGTATCTCCTGCTACAGTTGACTTGGCCCAAAATGACAATGTATAAGTATCTCCATTTAAAGGAATAGAAGTAACCCAATTACATTGATCAACATAATTAGATGAAGGATATGAATATGTTTGTTCTACACTATGACTATTTTTTAATAAATTCCTACCGCCAATTTGAATATTGTCGATTTTTGAATCTAAATCTTCGGGAGCTGGTGACCAGTCTGTATTTTTATTTCCTAGCTCTAATTTAATCTTTTTAATATATATAGTTGCTGAATCCTGGCGTGTCAAAAAACATACTATAGGAGTAGCCTTTTTTGTCGTCACAACGAAAGTAGTACTATAAAGTTTCCAATCTTTAGAATTTATAGCCGCATAAGCCAGTACAACGTTATTTTTACTGTCATCTTTTATTTCTAATTGTACATTTGAATCGCATTTGGCATAAAAAGAAATCGTGTATGTTTGTCCTAAAATTAAATCAACGTACTGATTTATATAATTTGACCAAGCATTACGTAAAGAAACATAATAGAATCCATCTGTATCTTTAATCGGTGTCTCCGATGTGCCGTTTAATCCGAAATTTGGTTTAAAAGTTTGAGTACTTAATAATAAATTACGCCCACCAATTTGCAAGTTATCAATCTTATTACTAGTTTTAGTAATCGACTGTGCTTGTAATTTAATAGCTTTTGAATTCTGTTCAATTGCGGTTGTGTTAGAAGTAACTTTATTCGTTAAATCTGCCAAATCCTTTTGAGCTTTATCTGCATTAGCTTTAGCAGTATCTGCAGTTGATTGTGCGGCCTTAGCATTATTTATTGCAGTTTGAGCCTTGCCTTGAGCAGTAGTTGCATCTGATTGAGCTTTCTTTACTGCAGTTTCTGCATTAGTTAAACGAGTTTTAGCACTTGCTATTTCTGTTTCAGATGCATCCACACGACCTGTAACTGATTTTAGATTAGCTTTTGCATCTGCTAATTCTTGATTAGCACTATCTAAATTTGTTTGCGCGCTATCTGCTTTTTTCTTAGCTTCGTCTGCTAAAGTTTGAGCGCTCTGAGCATTACTTAATGCAGTACTAGCTTGAGTTTGAGCATCTGTTGCTTTTTTCGTTGCCTCTGTAATATCTTTCTGAGCTTGAGTTGTATCTGACTGTAGCTTTTCAATCGAACTAGCTTGAGTTGATATTGTATCTGCAGTTTGTTTAAACTGCGTGTTCATACTTCCTTCAAGTGTTGTTAAATCACTCTTAGAAGCATAAGTTTCTGATACAGTAGTCGACAATTCACCGACTTTCTTTTCAATCTCAGTACTTACATCTGCATGGATTGATTTTGATTCGTTAGTCAAATCAACTTTTGTAGCGTATGTTTCTTTGACTGTCGCAATTTCATTTGCGTTTGCATTGGCTTTATCCACTGCACCTTGAATCTGTTGCTTTGAATCAGTAATATCACCTTTAATTGCATCAATCTGCTTCTGAGCTTTACCAGTACTTGCATTTGCGTCTTGTGCTAACTTCTTAGCTTCACTTGATTGAGTGTTAGCAGTGTTAGCTAATTGATTTGCTTTACTTGCATCCGTTTGAGCTTGTGTTGCCTTATCAACTGCTTCTTTCGATTGAGTGTTTGCTTGAGATACTTGAGTATGAATCTCACCAATTTTCGCATCAATCTCATTCCAGGTATTATCAAATATAGCTTTCGTGTACTTGATTTCACTAGGATTAGCATACGTACATTTCCATCTTTTCCATAGAAACTTATCACTTTGATAAACCACATTACCAACAAACCACTCACCACCGACTAATTCGGTTTGAGAAGTCGAATAATAGAATTGTTCTTCGGCGCTCACAAATGACTGACCATCCGCTCCTTTAATAGCAGACCATCGGTACTTTGTCGGGTCCTCTGAATCATATTTGTTTTCATCTACATACTGGCCTATAAACTTACGATTTGAATCTGTTAAACTAAAATCAACACGACCATCTGAACTATTGGCGTAGGCAATGTGTAAGAATGAATTGACCCCGTCTGCACCATTTAAGAGCCCTGCTACAGTCACTTCATAACTTGCTTTGACGATATCTAAAGCGCTTAATGCCTCTACATGATAAGTCACGCTAGGCTTTAAGCTCGACTTCTCGACAGTCACAGATCTTCCAGTAAACACAAGATTGCTATCCACATACCATTTGATTGTGAACTGGTCTGTAATGTCTTTGCCTTTATCTCTTACATAAGCTGTTAGAACTGTATGATCCACAGCCTCCGGTAACACGATTCCATCGGAACTGCTGACAACTAACTGATATGTCTTGTTCTCTTCGATAAGACGGTTCATCTCGATTAGTAGCTCGTTAGAAACTTTTGAAGACACCTCTGAAAAATTATCAAAGGTAGTCCTGCATTTGTCTACATTTGTAAAGCTTATTTCCTGCTCTACGATTCGGGCCTCTAAATATAAAGCAGGCGTGTATTCGCTATCTTCAACGGTAAAGGTATCACCAATTTCAGCCTCGATATACCCATCGATTTCATACTCAACTTTCGGGTTCACGTACTTCTTTAATTCTGCTAAGGCTTGTCCGTATAGGACGTTTACATTGTCCGTATCATAGCTCCAGATCTTGACAATATACATATCTGTGCCAGGTGCACGGTCCGTAATTAGCGTCGATGGGAATCTGTCCCTTGCTTGCGGTGCAAGCAGATTGTTTCCGGATACCTGGAACTCGACATTGCCGTCACTATCGTATTCTTTCTTTCCGCTCAGCGCAGTAAGTCTTAGACCATCTTTACCCATTGGCCGGATACCAGTATATAGCTCTGTAACATCACTGGTCTTGTGAATGCCACGGATTTCTTTGCCGTATCTAAGTATCTCATGCCTTCTATCTCTACCCATACCTTGATGACTATCGTCATGCTTACGATAGACGTTTAGTGTAAGGTCTTTTAGCGAGTAATCATTTTCTAGCTGTGTTACAAACTCTAGCTCTGCATCAAAAACATTTGCGGTAGAATATAGCCTCGCCAAGATGGTCTCTGAGCCTTCCCACTTATGGCTGATACGTTTATCACTTACTTCGTTCAGACCAATCGTAAACGAGTGTTCAAAGCCGTAGTCGTGAATGTATTGTGCAAAAGAAAGCGACGAGCCCTCATAAGCATCTACCTCTTCATTTAATAGCTCAAAGACAAGCCCATAGGCTGTTACTTTAAGCTCATACTCTTGTTTCTCTGTCGTAACGATATTTAGGTAATAATCTTTGTTCTTCCATCGAAAACTAAGTTTATTGCCTACTACAAGGTACTGTGCATCATCATTATCCGTAAATGTCGTGAACTCGAAAGTATACGCCGATCCCTGCAGATATGTATGCAATGTCTCATCGTAGTAGCGTAAACAATCGGGACTGTCGTTATCTAAAAAAGCACACACTTTATCGTATGCACTTAGTATTGCGATTCTTGGTGTGTCTGTCATAGCCAGGCCTCACGAATGTACGCTTTAACGACCGGCTGTTTCTTTGTCCACGAAGATGTTTTGATTCGTATCTTGTTAGCTCCAGGTTTGGACTTAAAATATTTAGATCCAAGTATCTCATCTTCCTGTTTGGGCATCCCGTTAACATAGACTTTTGTAGTATCGCCATCAATGGTGATTGTAGACCCAGCTGGATAACGGTTAGGTACATCTCTCCATTTATCAACATTAAGCTTGTTGAGGTAAAGCTCATTGATGCCGTTAAAGGTCAGATACTTCTTACCGCCTCTACCTTTGTATTTTTTAATGCACAGCTGTACCTTAGCACACTTCATATCTTTAACTTCAGGAATGTCGTATTCCGGATATCCACCCCAATAAAAAAAGCGTAATTTAGATCCAATTTTTCTCATATCACAATGGCCCCAGTCCCAATACCATGGGTTCTGCGAGTGAAGGTGTGAAGTCGTGTATGTATACACCTTCAAGCATTTTCCATTAGCCCACAGTTCATAATGACCCGTATTGCCGCTAGCGTCAGTCTTATACCAGGTAACTCCACAGATTTGTTTGCCGTCTTTCGTTAAAAAGTTGACTGTCATTTCTCCAGTCTGTCCCATAAGTCCAGCATAAAATAGCACATGAAAGTAACTGTAAAAGTTTTGACAGCCTTCTTTGTTGCCGTTGCTGTCTGGTGGTAATACAAGAGTCTTGATTGCCTTAGCCTCAGCGTCTTGTGGTGTTGAACCTTGGTCTAGACAGATAAACTTATGATCAAACCAAGTTGCAGTAGTAAACGTTGCTTGCGTCGTATCTTTTGGATGCGCCGGGTCTAAGCCTGTCTGCCCAATGGCTTCTGCTTCGCACTCAACAAGATCTGTAAATCTAACTAGGGTTTCATTTTGCTGATAGTTCACGCCATCCGCTTCATCAATCTTTCCAAACTCCATAGCGCCTTCCTCTGAGACGATACCAAGGTAACCAGTTTCTGATGCGTTAACGATATCGTAGTTGATAGGTACTGGTACTGTTCCCTCATTAGTAAAAAGAAGCACCGTATCACCGTTTTCATCGATTGAGCCGGTCGTTTCTTTTATAACCTTTGAGTATTTACAAGGGTCTGTACAGTAGATCTCAAACTCACCGACTACAGTATTGACTCCGCCATCTACTTCAGTGATACCTTTTGGTGATCCAACAAAGTATTTATCCGGCTCATCGTTAAAGGATATCTCTACTTGTTCTTTATTTAATAGCGTATTTAGCTTGTTGTAGTACGTCCGAAATTGCTGATTGGAATCAGCCCTTAACTGGTACTTGACTGTAATGGTCCGAGCTGGATATGTCCGGTATAAAAACTTTGAGCCACTCATACCCTTGATAGTGGAGTCCTCAATGTCTGCGCTATATAGTTCTCGACCAGTAACTTGTAGCGTTGTGTAACCAGCTACTTCATTTTCCAAAAACTTTCCATCTATACATACAGCTTCGGCAGGCAAGGTTCTACCTGCCGGGGCTCTTGAGTTGATGTCAGTAAACTTATATAAGCTCATCTACTTAACACCTCCTAATTTTTGTTTAAATTTTTGAGCACGAGCTAATTCTCGCTGGTTGTTCGTGACTTGAGCTTTTGCGAGCTCACGGCCATCAATTTCTAGCGGTACATAGATCGTGTACTCGACTTGTGCCTCATAATTAAAGGCATCATTTAATTCTGCATCAAAAGCACTTAATTCCATATCTAGTCCTTCACACGCGAGTCTAGGAATATCTACTAAGTTTTCAGCCACATCCCACACTTTGTTAGACATAGCCTCAATACCATTCGCTAAACCCTGACCAAACCATAAACCATTTTGATATTGCACGCGCGATGGAGATCCAATCTTAGCCTTAGCCTGGATAGCTGCGTCTGCTGCGGCTGCTAGTGCTGCGGCTGCTGCTTGGACTGCTCCGGTGGCGGCACGAAGACCATTAGCCAATCCCATACCAATCATCAATCCACAACTATATGCTCTGCCAGTTCCAGCGGACATTACGCTATAGATTGAAGACATGATACTAGAAGCTGTACTGATCGCAGCGCTACCACCACTCGCTAAGGCTCCGGTAAATGCCGACATAGCGCTTGAAGCAATGCCTGGCAATATACTTAGACCGCTTTGCACAGCTGATACGATGCTAGCACATCCTGCCGACATGGTTGATGCTGCCATTGCTGCACCAGTTGCGATAGCTCCAGAGAAGCCTGCCATAGCTGCAAAAGCTGCGGGTCCTACCATAGCCAAAGACGCACATGCCATTAAGGCCGCCGCTGCTATCGATGTTAATCCCGCGGTTGCGGACATTGCACTTGTTGATATTCCGGCCAATCCAGTCATGACTGTCATTGCGCAAGTGCTTAGCGTCATCATGCCGGTAGTAGCCATAACGATCATGGAGCTTACCATGCTTAGGCTAGTAGATAGCATGGTGGTCGCTGTACTAGCAGTAGTGACTGCTGTACTCAAAAGTGACATACTCGCACTCATTGCAGTGATTTGTGCATTGACTACAGCGCATCCGGCTACCATTACAAGCATTCCTGTGCTCATAGCTAAGGACTGTGCGTTAAATGCCGTCATAGCTGCAGTTAGTGTTATAAATGCTGCGGGTAAGCTAGATAGTTGCCCGCTGATAGTTGTGCATGCGGTTCCGATGCTTGCCATAGCGGTTGCTGCTGTTGGCGCGCTGGTACCAATCGAAGACATAGCTGTGCTTAAATCTTGCATTCCTTCTCCAGCTGTTGCTAGCCCAGATGCACTCTTGCCGATTGCCGCGCAGCCTGCAGCGACTGCGGTAAGGCTTGCCGCCATATCCTTAAAATCGGTATTTGTAATCTTAACAACGCCACTCGCTAATTTATCAAAGCCTTTTCCTGCGTTAAGAGCAGCAACACCGATAGAGTCAATAACTCCCGCGACGCCCTCCAGCACACTTTTTATAGCGTTACCGACGGATGTAATAACAGTTGCGATGCCATTAAATGCTGAACTTACGATGCCAGCCACTCCGGTAAGTACAGAGCTTACAACATCTGCGATTCCTGTAAAGGTTGATGTAACAACATCTGCGATTCCAGTGCAGCAGGCTGTAATAAAGCTGGCAATGCTTGTAAATGTCGAGCTTATTACATTCGCTAGTCCGTTAAGGATATCTGGTATCGTTTGGAACATAGTTACCATCGAATTGATAGACGCCAAAATGACAGGCGTTACCGCTACGATCACATCACAGAGACCATTGAACGTAGTTTCTAGCACGCCCCCTAAGGCGCCAAGGATTGCCACACATCCATCAGCTTGAGATGCTACTAGTGCAATCGAGGCGCCCATCATAAGTGCCGCCGCACCGATAGCTAACCATGTAGTTGGCGGTACCATCGCCAAAGCTGCGCCTAAACCAGTTAAGGCAGTACTCAAGCCTTGACCGATGCCTTGCGCAACAGTCGATACTGCCGTACCTAACCCCTGCACTGCTGTACTTAGACCTTTACCGATTCCTTGAGCAGCAGTACTAATACCTTTTCCAGCAGATTCAAGAACCTTTGGCACACCACTGAGTGCACTCTTGATTCCTTTTCCGATTCCTTGAGCAGCAGTACTAATACCTTTGCCCGCAGACTCTACGGCTTTAGATACGCCTTCGAGCGCTGTTTTAAGTCCTGTACCGATACCTTTAGCCGCTGTGCTGATACTTGTACCTAATTGCTTGATAACTGTCCCAAGACCTGTAAATATCGTTTTTAGAACGTTACTTGCACCACTGAATACAGCTTTGATATTGTTGGCTAAGCCATTAAAAACTGTCTTACCAACGTTTGAGATCCCATCAAAAATGGTTTGCAGATTTTTAGCCAATCCGTCAAAAATAGTTTTGATGTTATCAGCCGCTGTGCTTGCGCTTTTCTGTGTTTCTTTAAAAGTCGGTGCTTCTGTGCTCGTGTCAGAGTCAGCCTTGCTTCCTTTGATACCTTTTCTAAGGTTTTTTAGGTCTTCATAAGTATTTTTGACTTTTTTCAGAGAATCACTGACCCCCTTAATCTGAGATGCTACACTTTTCCCAATTTTAAAGGCTGCAAAGGCAAGTGCTAGATCTTTGACGGCTTTAGCCATAGTTTGCACAGTCTTTGGTTTAAGACCAGCGATAAACTTAGCGACATTACTAATCGTTAACTCGATTTGCCCTACAAGCTGTCCGAAGGTATTTCCCAAGCTGGCAAAAACATCGGACTTTGCTAAGCTGTGCATCACGTTGGTAATGGCGTCTTTAAGATTGTTAAACATGTCTATACCATTTTGGATGACTCGAGTCCCTAGGAAAGCATTTAGAAAGCTTTTAACCATATCCTTGGCGTCCAAAGCTCTTTCACCGAGCCAGTCCATTGCTTGAGACACCTTTTGTAAGACTTCAGGCTTAAAATTCCAAGTAAGGCCATCATCTTTACTTTCCATAATGGCATTTCTAAAGTCATAGATCTTGCTTTTAACCTTTTCCAGGTTGTCGACAATTCCATCCATGGCTTTTGATTTCATCATGTTATTCATCGCAGACATAAATCCCATTTCAAGGTTTTCAACAGCGCTTTTAATGTTTGTCATAGAGGTTTTTACACCTTTAGACGCTTCTAATGCAGTATCTGCAAATCCACCCGTCTCTGTATCACATTCGATCATTGCATTGTTAAAATCGTCAAAGGATATAGCTCCGTTTTGAAGTGCATCATATAAGTCATTTGCACTTCCACTCGCAATACCTAATTTCTTCGCAACTTTAGTTAATGCTGGTGCCATCGTTTCCTGCAACGTTCTCCACGATTGAAGGTCTACAGTTCCTTTAGCGAGCATCTGTGAATACTGTTGTAACCCGCGTGAAGCATCTGCAGAACTAGAACCACTTGCCAAGAATGCGTGATTCAGCGCAATCGTTGTATTTGTAGCCTTATCTATATTGCCACTAACAGATGCCAATGATTTAGCAGTTGCAATAACATCCGCAAGAGACGTAGGCAAACCCTGTACCGATTTGTTCAATTTCGCAACACTTGCCTGAGACTGCTCTGTTGCAAAACCCAGAGAGTTCATAACCCTAGGATAGGACTGCAATGTGTCAAATCGGTTGATAGCACCACTCAAAGACGACGATAAAAGGTCGGCAACACCAGTTACCGCTTTTGACCCCAGATTGCCGACCAGAACACCTTTAGCGATGCTTCCACATTTCTTAGAAAAACTTTCCGCAGAACCTAATGCCTTTGAGAAAGTCGATGACATGTTTTTGTCCACGGCTGATAAGACCGCTTGGACTGTATACGATTCTGCCATAATTAATCCTTTCCGTGATTGGCTTTCGCAACTACAAACCTAGATAGATCAGCGTACTGGTCTTCTTTTTTCTCTTCTCCGAGGACTTCTTTCAAGGATTTGTCATAGTCAAAGAACTGTTTGAAATTGCGATAGACCGGTTTCATCTTTTTACCGCTTTTTCTTGTCGCTTTGGCCATCATGGTCTTGTAAGCTAGCTCGTGGAGCAGATATTGTTGATCTGTCTGTTTAAGCCGCACACCTTTCATGAGTAGTCGATACTCGCGAGGAGTTAGATCATCAACTTCTTTAAAATTTTTAAAATCTAGATATCTAAAACAGTTGAGCGCTACGCTTTCGTATAGCTCATCTGTTGATACTATTTTTTGTTTTTTGCTGTCTTTTTCAGTTCTACTTCCTGCATCTTTTTGTATTCTTGCGCTACTTGCGCTAGGGCTTTCTTGCAAACATTCGCACTCAATAAAAAATCAATCACCTCTTTAAACACTGCATCAATGTCGGCCTCTTCTTCCAGCCATTCTTCTAGATTTTCTTTGGATAAGCGTGGAGTTTGATTCATATTCATATCGAGTAAACACTTAACTAAAAAATCGATATCCCCATCAATGATGTTTGCAACTAACCAGGGTAGCCCGATTTCTTTTTTCTTATCAAAGCCATCAACGGGCGCAGTGACTTCCTTGTTGACTTTATGCAAGAATGCAAATCCAGCTTTAAACGTATAGCTAGTATTTTTGATTTCAATTTCTAAATTATTCATGATTTTCCTCCTAGTTTTCTAGACTAAAAAGGCGCCAAATCAGCGCCGTTGTGTCTTATTCAGTTTCTTTTACTACGTCTTTAAAGACGTAAGACGCAATTTCTTTTTGATCATCAGAGACTGTTGCATAACCGCTAGCTCCGTTACCATTTGCGCCATAAGTGATTTCTACTTCTGCTGCGTCTTCTGCGTTGACAGTAATGTCTAATTCAGTGATGTAACCTTGGTAGTATTTTGCTTTGTATTTATTAGCATCTACTCCTGTACCTGGTTCATCCAGGTTGACTTCCCAGCACTCGATTAATTGATTACTTAACATTGCTTCTTCCAATTTATCGATCAGCTTGTCACCTTTGGCAAGGACTGATGTAGTTGTGATTTCGATTTCAGCAACCGAAGGCGTACGAATCGAGCCACTCTTAGTTGCTGTAGAGTCAGCGTCTTTTTGGATATCGCGTTCACCTTCAGTCTGGAATGCTACTACAGTTGCATCTTCTTTAGCAGAGTCGCCTGCAACTCTGAATAAATATATGATTCGTTTACCTTGAATAGCTTCCAACTTGTTCTCAGCAAACTTTTGTAAATCAAAGATATTCATTACTTTGTTCCTCCTGTGATTCTAAATTCGATTTCCAGGATACCGTGTAGTAATGGTGTACTTGTACTGGTATCTGGAAGGATGCGCTGGTCTATACTTGCGATAGTCAGCGCGTAGTTTTTTGTACGGTCTAAGCTTCTAGCCACTTGCTTGATATCATTCAAGATAGATGATACGGTTCCACGCTTTCTTGCGTTATCATGCCAAACATGAATAGTTTGGTAGATGGATCCAAGAATCATAGTTTTGTTGCCATAGTCATCTACCAGTTGGCTGTCTGCTAGATAAACAAAAGGATACGCTGTGCCTTCTGGTGGTAAGAACGTATCATACACACCGATACTCGTATCCTCGAAATGTTTTTTTAGTGCTACAAGCATAGCACTGAATACTTCTTGTTGTGAGTCCATAAGCACCTACTTTACTAGCTTTTCCAAGTCGGAGTGAAACTTCGCTTTTTGACTGTTAAAAGCGGGTCTAACAAAAGGCTGTGCCGCCATCTTACGAGTCCCCATTTCAACATAGCCGCTATAGTAAGTCGTAGGCCCTTCGGAGTAGGTCAGGCCTCCATCTTCGGAATGCCCTGTAATGGACTGCTTAGTAGCACCTGTAGAGTATCCACGAGTAAATACCGCGCCTCTTACAGTCTTGTTCTGCATCTCTACCCCGTTTTGCTTGACGATAGTCCTCACTGCGTCCAAGCCTTGACACTTCTTAAGCTTTGCCGTCAGCTTTTCCATTCCTATAAGTTGTATTGAGGCCATCATTGCACCTCCGAAAGAATAAACGTTTCTTTTGTTTTTAGCTTTCTATCGAGATCCGCGCGATATCGTTTATTCCCAATCCGAATATAGTCATAAGCAAAGTCATAGTGATTTTGGATATGGACGGTCAGTGAGCCTTGTTTTAGCTGGCCATATACAAGCATCATAGTCTTTGCCTGGGTATCCATGACAGATGCGTAAACCTCGTCTTCGGTCAGCGCGTCGTTGTCATAGTCTCCAGTATCCGGATTGTAATCACCACGAACGATACGCTGGAAGTAGATAGGTGTGTCATATCTCATAGAAATCTCAACCTTCCTACTTTCTTATCTTGGTTTGCAAAGCGCCATGATTCAATGTCATCCTCGTAAGGTTCAAAATCATTATTATTAAATGACATACTTTCACCCTCGACGGTATGAGTTGAAATACCTTCAGAACCAATCTTATTAAAGCGTGCAACGCTTACTTCTGTGATGATGTACTCTAATTCGTTTGGAACCTCTTCAACGCCTAGAAGTGTTTTAAGGCGGTCATCTGTAAGAGATACGATCATATTCAACAAGTCGTCTTTGCCTTCTAAGTCTCCTAAAAGCTTTTTAACATTTTCGAGTACCGCCATAAATCAGCGCTCTCTACTTCTTTTCTCCAGTAGACACATCAGCTGTAGCTGGTTTGATAGAGCCGACAATTACGCCATCAGCAAATTCTGGAAAGAATTTAACGCCTGAGAAAGCTAGTGTGTCGATTGTAGCCGTATCAGCGCCAACAGTATGGGTCATACCAACTAAGCCCGATGCATCTGCTGATAAATTGAATGAATTAGCAACGTCTCCAGCGTTAGCTGGTACATAAGCCCCGTTCAAGTTTTCTTTAGCAGTACCAATTACTTTACCTTTAGTTAAGTTAGGAGCAACTACGACAGTTCCTAATCCTAAGAAGTTTTCGATATAAGTCATACCGAAGGCTGTTTGTGTCGTAACAGTGGCTGTTCCTAAATAATCAGCTACGTCATCGCTTGATACGAAGTAGATTGGCGTTGCATCCATATCTGCATAGTATTTCTTGATAGCACCCCAAGTAGCAGACAATGTAGATTGCAAATTAGTTCCTTCTGCTTTACCAGTTCCGGCAGAAATCACATCATAGAAGCTTTTCTTAATATCTGCTTGGATACCACTCAATAATTTAGCATCTGTTTGGTTGATGGCTAGAGCTTGACCAGAACGTTGAATAGCCTCTGCCGTTGTACTCTTACGGAATTTGTTCAAAGTCAATTCAATAGTTTGTGCGATTTTTTGTTGGATTTTAGTCAAAGGAATGACTTCGCCTTCAGCAACTTGGTCGGGCGTATTTACTTTTGTACATTTGTAGATTTTGATTGTTGATCCAGCATTCATCGGAATCAATTCTGTGATTCCTAGCAAGCTTTGTAATTCATTGATGTTCGTAGCCAAACGAGATGAGAAATCAATCGAAATAGCGGGTTCTAAATCAGCCGTGGTTGTTGTGTTTTGTGCGGCTGCAAACATTTGTAAATTAAATAGGTTTTTCATTTTCAGATTTTCTCCTTTTTTATCGAAACAAGTCTAGGTGCTCTTGAATCAACTTTTGACGTTCGATAGAATTTGTGACCTTCATAATGTCTTCTTTGGTGATGCCTTTGCCGGCTTTGCTTGTTTTAGGTGCGTTTCCTTTTAGCTTTTCAGCAACGGCTTCTTCCACAGCTTTATCAAATTCTTTCGCAAAGGATTCAACAGCAGCTTTAGTGGCATCTGCATCTTCACTAATCAAGTTGGAAACAAGTGCATCACTGACATGGATGCCTTTATCAGATAGGATGGATCGTGCCGTTCTACCCATAGCGCTTAGGGCGCTGTCCTTCTTCATTTTCTCGAGTTCTTTTTCAAGTTCAGCAAGTCGATGGTCCTTCTTTTCTTGTTCGGTCATGTTAGCCAAGCGCTCGGCCTCAGCTTTTTTCTGAGATTCTTTTTCTGCTTTCTTGGTGATCTCTGCCATCTTTCTTGAGATGATTTTATCTAGATCTGCGTCCGTGTACTTTGGAACTTCTCCAGATGAGTCGCCTTTTTGCTCTTTAACATCCGTGTTTGGTTTTGTATCATCACCAGAGTCATCGGATTGCCCGGTTTCGCTTTCATCTGCGAAGAGTTGCAAGTCAAATAAGTAATTCAATTCGTTAGATAGTTGTTTCATTTTTCTTTTCTCCTTTATAGTCAGATAGACATCCGTAAAGTTTAAGGACTTTCACGCCTGGTCACCCCGTACCTTTTAATGTCTTGCACGCCTGGACATATAAAAAGCAACACTCGTGTAGCTAAGCGTTGCTGATTATCTTATTAAATTTTTTAAATATCATAAGTTAGTAGCATCGATTCTTATATTTTCAGGATAGGCTTCAGATACAGCCTTACAGCCAATCAAGAAGCTAGTGATAAGTGTATCTGCGGTATCATCACAATCTTCTATGCAGCATATAACATCATCTATTCTATTTTCTTCAAAAGAATCTGCATTGGAAATCCGACCAATAGAAAGTCGCAATGTCTGATACAAAGTCGATATAGCACTGCATACGATATCTTGGCCTTTTTGTGCATAATTAGCATGACCTTGTATTTCAATTATGCAGTCTTTTTCAGCTTGTTTGATTTTAATTTTTACCATAAACTACAACGTCCTTTTTCTTTCTCAAAAGGAAATGTTCTCTCAGATAAAAAGCTAGAAGTGACCTTAATCTCAGGAACCCACCCTTCTTTTGGATCTAACTCCATTTCTATCTTTAACTTGTCCAACAAATCATATTGATCCACGATATCCTCCGCATGGTCTATAATACTTTGAGCTGCTTCTTTTAAATATTTCTTGATTTCCTTAGAACTGCCTTTTCCTTCTGAAAAATAATAGTCCATTTTTTCTACTCCTTTGCATAATAAAAGGCCACTCGTTTGAGTGACCATAAATATGTCATATTTTTTCTATAGAATAACACCCAACAAAGAAGATAGCACGACGTTAAAAGAATCTTTTACAAATTCAGATGCTTTTTTCATGCCACTGTTTTCTTCCAAAAAGATAACACCTTCATAGGTAATCTTGAATGGCGGATCGTTTTCTATATAAAGTTTAACATCCTTATACTTGTTCTCATATACCTTGAATCCTTTGATGTAGCCATGGGTTACTAATGTGTAAATAATTTCCAACCAATAGTTTTTAGGAATATCAAAGAGTTTGGAATTATATGAAAAGTCTTCTAGCCTTGCTTCTTTACCAAGTTTCATGCATTCATATAAATATTTTAAAATCTTGTACATAAGTACCTGCATATCATTACTAGCCATAACAATATCTCCTTTCGCTATAAGTAAAAAAGCCGACGCTTTGCCGACTCATCTGTTAAAAAGTAACTTTTTCTCCTCGCTCACGCATGAATTCTCTAGCAATTTCCAAAGCTGACTCCAACGCTTCTTGTTGTAACTCAGCTGGTATTTCAAAGCTCTTCATTTCCTCGGCTGAAGGCATTTTACTATCATCAATAATATAGTCAGAGCCTTCGTATAATTCTTCAAGAGTCATCTTTTTTTTCTTATTTTTCGACATAGTCCAAGCACCCCATTTTATTCAACATTTTGATTAAAGATTCAGAACATTTAGATTCAATTGCTCCTTCACTATATCCTTGATACTTTACTTTAGTATCATGATAGATCTTCTCAACCAGACTGTCAATTTTGATTTCTTTCAATTTCGTCAGTCTGTAAACTGTTCCGTCATGGCAAGTTATCGTAGAGGCCACCTGATTCTTTCGTTGGTACAATTTTAATATATCATCTCTTGATGGAAGTGAGCTATTTGGGTGATTGTGTAAAACCTCAAAAGGCATATCTAAATTCTCTAAATGATCACTTTGTTTATGAGAAAACCCACATCGATGCGTCCAACCTATTTTAGAGGCATCCATATTTTTTTCCAATACTTTTCCGGTCCTAGCATCAATTGCAACAATATGTTCAAATTCTGTATCATTGTTATCAGATAGTATCTTTAAGGATTCCTGATATAAAGATTCACTAACCGCTTTATGCCTTGTTAGACCTTCATATTTGTCATGATACTTTTTTGAATTCATTAATTTAGCATCTACATGGCAAGGCCCGACCTTACCAGTTTCCTTAATATATGATTTTTCTTTTTCTTGAGCATTTAATGTTTTCCACTCGTCAAACCTTAGACTATGCTCTCCATTTGCTAATCCATCTAGCCATTTTTCATACTCTTTGCGGTCTGAATAAGGTGCTGTTGCACAATGACAGTTTGGATGTAATGGTGGAGCGTTCTCACCAAATTCCATGTCTTTGACTTTGAATATCTTTCCATCCAGCGCCTTGCATGCTGGGCAGCAGTCTCTTAAGCCACAAGCTATATATTCATACTTTTCTATGTCTTCAGCTTTGTAGGATTCCGCTTGAACCTGTATTCTAGCTCTTGTCAGCTCTGTTCTCAATAATCTTTCGGCCTGGTATCTTGAAACATCAAACTGCTTTCTGAGCTGCGGTACAAGGTCTCTAGCGTTCTTTCCTTGGATGATACCAGCAGTGATAATGTTGACCAGGTTGTTACGTAGCACGCCTTGATTAGCCCATACACGTTCTGAATATGTTGCATTTCTGAAAGAAGAATCTATGATTGCCCTTGCACTTTGTGCGTTGTTTAGAACGGATGGACCTAAGATACTAACATTACGTTCTAACTCTTCCATTACTGCATCGTTTAGTTGATCACCGTAATACGTTTCTAGATCATTAGTACCATTGACTAGTTCAGCACCAATGTCTGCTTTTAGAAGCTCCAATCGATTGACTTTCATCGTCAAGTTATAGAGCCGCATTTCTTCATTGGCTTTGTCTGAGAAGTCTTTTTCTTTAACATACTTCTTCGCTTTTCGTTTATACTCTTCAATTTCTATCTGTTTGACTCGTTTTTTAGCTTCTGCCATCGAGATTCCTTCTTTAGCGGCATAGCGGCTAAAAAAGGACTCAATCTCTTTAGTAATCGAGTCCAGCATATTTTGATAGATTTCTTGTATCTCTTCTTCTTGTTCCTTTTCAGTCTTTTTCTTCCGGTTCTTCCAGTCACGCTCACGATCACGCCAGTATTGACTACTCATCCTCAGTTTCCTTTGAATCCGCAACCACGTAGTCGCCTAACAAGTTACTTCTTTTGTACTGGTTGTCTTCTTCTTGCTCAATCTGTTTCATCTCATCTTTAACATTGGAAATGTTGGACAATACAGATAGTTGCGTTTCCTTTGAGACGATGCCGCTAAGTTGTGCAGCAGTCTGAGCTTCTTCTTGTAGGTTAGCTGGAAAGTTCTGCGTGAAGACATAATCAACTTTTACCCAGTCATCTGCATTCATTTTATTGATTGGGTTAGAGAAGATTAGCTTATAGCGTCGATTCATACCAGAAGTAAACTTACGCTCTTTAGTCTTAGCCAAGTTGCTCATGCATAATAGCTTGTACTTTAAAGCGATACCGCTACTAGCTCCAAAGTTCTCATCCGAGATGTTGGCAACCATGGAAATCTGGAATATCAAGCGTTCCAATCTTTCAATCAAGTTCTCTTGTGTAGTATCAGCATTTGGCTTATCCATAAATTCAACGACAACCTTTTCCGCATCGTCACCGCTTAAATTGATGATTCGATTGTCTCGGATGCATTGTAGTTCTTCCGTTGTCATCAGAGTTCCTAGAATCTTTAAGTAAGCATCTGCAAAGTAATCAACATCGTTCGCTTTTTCGGATAAAGCCTTATTGTAGGCATTGATTAAGCTGTATACAGATTCAAAGATTGATAATCGCTCTTCGTTCTCAATAAATTCACTAGCTGGAACATCACAGAAACTATGTTCTACTTCATTCTCAAAGTGTAAATTGCCTCTGTCGTTGAAATACAAGATACTCGTTCTAGAACGAACCTCGCCATGTGTAATGTTATCTGAATCAAGATAGTAATTAATAAAATATCTTGGTAATTGTCGATTCGTATCATCATAGACCATAAATCCTTCTGTTGGGTTCATGTAGGTAACCCCGATTTGTCCAGTATCTGAATCATTGTAGTAGACTTCATAGCCTTTACCATAAATAGCGCAAATCTTAGACAACTCTGCATTATTATCATCTTGGTCGTTATATTTGTTCAAGAAATTCAGATACTCATCAATATCTGAATCCGCGGACTTTACTTTGATTGGAACACCAATAAAAAAGCCGTTCATCGTATCAACAATGTACTTTGCAAAGTTGATAGCTAAACGGTTGTCTGGTTTATAGTCTGGTTTTTTAGGTCTTGTCCAAATCGGATAGGCACCGATATAGGCCTCCTTTAATTTCTTGTACCTCAAGTCAGTCAATTTTCTATGCAGTCCAAGCATTTCATTTAGAACGCTGACTGTCAGCTCTTCATTGTCCGACATCGTAATCACCTGGTCGGGGATGATATAATTGTCGTTACTTATATTAATTTTTAGCTGTCTGCCCATTTTACAATCCTCCTTTAAATAAGTGGACTTTGACCTGTCCTAAAGTGTACTTTTCAACCGCATATCGCATCGCATCCATCAAGTGGTTGAAGTCATCAATAGGCTCGTTGATCTGTGCTCCAAACTTATCTTTAGCCCAGGCATAGTTCTGAATCTCTGTTCTGAAATTCACGCATCTTGGATGGATAAGAATCTTATAGTTCTGTATAAACTGAATTCCATGATTAATGGAGTCTTTACCTTTTAAAGCTTTACGGGCCCTTAAGCCATAGCCTTTTAGCTCATCGATAGACTTAGGTTCTGCGCTATCACAGGTTATCTTTTCTTTGCCGTAACCAGCACTTACGATAGCGTCATAGATCATACGATTAGACATTCCCTTTTTATAGATTTCATCCCACACATAAAGATTTTTGTTTTCTGTATCGATAAAGCCTATAAAAAAAGCGGTAGGGTCATTCGTATATCCGAAGTCGAGGCCACACACTGTATCGCAATTAAGAACTTGATTCAGTGAAAAATCATACTCGTATTCCACGTTCTCATAGACTAGGCCTTCCACAACGCCCCAATGACCCAGTCCTGCAACCTGATATCGTCTAGGATTGTTTTTTTTCATCCTTTCAAATAGATCCAGGTCAGATTTATCTAACCATTCATTGCATTTGTAATTGGTCGTCAATGCTAATATATCTGGATCGTCTTTTGCATCGAAAAAGCGTGATTTTAGCCAATGCCTATCATTCCAAGGGTTGAAAGTTATTACCCATTGCTTCCACAAGTTCAATGGTATCTCGCCTCGAATTGATTCGTCGATGACATCAAAGTCTGATTCATCCATCACTTCATATGCTTCCTCAAGCCATGCCCAACACAGATAGCCATATTCAACAGTGATGGATGTGACCTTCAAGGGATCATCTAATCCTCTGAATAGTATCTTCTGCCCGGTCGGCAAGTAAGTTGCTTCCAATGGACTTAGCTTGAAATCCCATTTATCAGTCACTTCCAATCGTTGTGTTGCCCACTTGAGGTCAGTCCAACACGAATCTTTTAAAGTCCTATACGTTTTACGGATGACAAGTAGATTAGATTTATCGTACTTCATCAGGTTGTAGATGAAACGTAACGCCGTTGTCTTCGATTTCTTCGAGGCACGTGAACCTTTAACGACTAAGTACCGAACTCGAGATTTCCAAAAACTTGCATACCCTTTGCCTACGATATCGGGGAGATACATTTCCTTCTTCTTAATCGTCTAAATCATCCTCTCCGGTAAACACTGGCACGGTAGCACTCAAGTCCACTTTATCCGTAAACATCGCAAACGATTTACCGATGAGCTCAGATGCTTTGATACGATCGCGCATGGATACCTCGATCTCCTCTTTGACCTGGTGCCCATCCCTGTCATAGCGAAGTACAGTCTCTTTTTCCTGGCCTCTCATGACCCGTGACCAGAACTCTCTAACTTCCTTGGCATCGGCGGTCTTCTCATTGTCGATTTGCTTCAGCTTTTCATCAATGGCTTGTTTTATCCTAGGTTTTCTAAGGTTTTCAAGACCAATAGCACTGGCTGTTTTCTTGGAGTATCCAGCACGAATCGCAGCTTGTGTCGCATTGAGATCAATCAAATATTCCTGAATGAATCGTTCTTGTTTAAGCGTCAACTTCATTGCCTTCACTCCTTTCCGATTTTTCAAGATGATTAGGCACGTAAAAAGGCGGCATGCCTGATGCATCCGCCTCGTGTGCTTATTTGTTAAAGCTCGACAAAGTTGAGTGTGACCGTCGGGATTGTACTTATACGACGTCCTCTTCTGTCGAACTTTGTACACTACCATAATACCACTTAAAAGTGGTTCACTGAGGGAACTCTTTCAGTTTTAGTAGAATCTACTAGGGTTCTTCCGGGTCATTCTTGTCTCTGTTATTGTAGATAAAAGCTCCTGCTAGCATTGCAAGAGCCGAAGCCAAAGAAACAAGTCCAGTAATTCCTTTACCATTAAGAATTAACACGATGCCACCAATCAAGGCTGTCATAACGATAATAAACGCAAACAACTGCCCTCTTCGTGAATCTTTCTGCGTATATTCAATAGCTTTACTTTCCATATCGTGTCTGTGCTCGGCCTCTTTCTCGGCCATTGCAATAATCCGATCAGCAGCCCCTGGTACAATATCATTATAAGCCTTAAGATGTGAAGGTATGGGAAGAGGCCCATTATATTCGATATGTTCAACGCGCATCTTATGCTTTGGTTCCATCTGTTGGTCTTTGTTTTCAGTCGTGACCTGTAATGTTTCATTTTTATCTTGCTGCTTTATGTTTCATTTTTATCTTGCTGCTTTAAATTTTTTGTCTCTTCTTGAATACTCATTCATCGATTTCCTTATGGTATTTCCCACTTTTTCCCAGTCTGAACCAAGTGCTTTAGTATCTTTTTCATACCCGTTAAGATTGTAACGATATCCGGAATCCGTCCCAAAAAGATTCACAATACTTGAGGCGCCGTTAAAAAAAGAAGCATTAAATATAGTTTTTTTCCTCATCATTGCTACCTCCCATTTTGCTACAAAAAGCAGGTTTCAATCATATTATCTCGTTAATTGTTGAATTTTGCAAAGCCTTTTTTAATTTCTGACGTCTATAACAACATATTGATCTCTTTCCGCAAGTGCTTATACAGGCCTCGCTTGCTATAGCCGTACTTATAGCCCACATCGTCTGCGCGCTTTCGGTAGATGTACAGGTCCCACAGGATATTTTGATCCGCCAACGGCAGTAGCTCCGTCCATCTAAGATCCATCAGTCTTTTCTGAAAGTGATGCAGTTCCTGTTCTTTGGCTGATATTTCTTCAAATAGACCGAGCGGGCTATGGTACTGATGTTGATATGTCGGCATTGGCAGAGGGCTCCGTATCTGCTCCGGTGTGAGGTCTGGACCGGATCGGGCCAGTCCTGTCTTCTGATGATTGAGGACCTCAAGCTCTTCATTGATCTCAATCAAACGGTGGCAGCAGTAGCGCACCGTTTTTAGTTCTGATATTAATTCGTCGTAAGTCATTTGTTACCTCCTTAAAGCTTCGATCAAGGCTTTTTGTGTTATGTTCTTGTGTTCTAGTGCATCCAGCATGTCCTCGTCTACTGTGCCTCTAGCTACAATCTGATAAATGATCACGTTTTGTTTCTGTCCTTGTCTGTAGATTCGGGCATTTGCCTGCTGATACAGTTCAAGGTTCCAGTTTGGAAGTGTGTACCAGATTGCGATATGTCCACCACGCTGAAGGTTAAGCCCATGTCCTGCGCTTGCTGGATGCAAAAGCAGCACGTCTATCTTTCCGTCGTTCCAGTCTCGAACGTCGTCCTCGTTCTCAAGGCTGCGGACTTCCAGTTTCTGTTTCTTCAAATGCTCTGTGATTCGTTTTAGTTCGTGTTTGAAGTAGTAAAACACCATCACCGGGTTCTGGTTTGCTGATTCGATCAAGTCGTCTAGTGCCTCAAGCTTTGCTGCATGAAGGGTTGCTACTTCTTCGAGTTTGTTTCCTAGCTGATCTCTTTTATAAATTTCTCCTGATGTCATTTGTAGAAGCTGACCGCATAGCACTCCAGCGTTGGCTGCTAGCAGTGATTCGTTGTTGTCTAGTTCCAGAACCTTCTCACGTTTGAAAGCGTGGTATTCTGTCATCGCTTTTTGTGGTAGTTCGATTGATTTTTTTAAGTATTGAACCGGTGGAAGTTTGGCGCAGTCTGCCTGATCCAGACTCATGCATACGTCACCTATTTTCTTATATATCTTTTCCTCTGCGTCTGGTCTTGGCTTCCAATCGTATACGATCATCCCGTTTCTTCTTCCTGGAATTAGATATCTTTCTCGAAACTGAGTTAGCGTTCGACCTAATCTTTCTCCCTGGTCAATCAAGTATATCTGGCTCCAAAGGTCCGGGATTCCTTTCGGTGCTGGTGTTCCGGTTAGCCCTATAAATCTGTCAGCTAGTGGCATAACTTTTCTTAGGGCTCTGAACCTCTGGCTTTTTGGATTCTTGAAAGTTGATAATTCGTCGATCACTACCATGTCAAAGTCAAAGTATTTGTTGTCTACTAGCCAGGTAACGTTCTCTTTGCCTATGAGGTAAATGTCTGCCTTTTGCTGCAGTGCCTTCTCACGTTGCTTTGGAGTGCCTGCTATGATTGAATAGCTCAAATCCTTAGTGTGACTCCACTTTTCTATTTCTTCCGGCCACGTGCTTTTTATTACGCGCACAGGGCCAATGATTAGAATTTTGTTTGTATCAATCAGCTTTAGAAGGCTGATGATTGTTAGCGTGGTTACAGTCTTTCCGGCTCCCATAGGGAGAAGAAGGCCACACTTCTTATGATCCAGTCCGAAGTTGATAGCCTTCTTTTGATAGTCATGGGGTTTAAATTCTGTCAAAGTGTCGCTCCTCCGGTATGATTCCCGATCGCATCAGATTTGTTAATTCGTCCACCTGGGCTTTTGTGCTGATGCAGTATACTTTCATACCTGTTGCCCGTATTTGGGCTACTGTGGCTTTTTGTAGGGCTCTAGGCTTACCGCCTGGCCTTTTTACTTCTACAAAGAAAGCTTTTGAATTATATGTGATCAGTCTATCTGGCACGCCTGCGTTTCCTGGGCTTACAAACTTCCAGGCCTTACCGCCTAGTGCTGATACCTTTTTGATCAGATAATTTTCTACTTGATTTTCTATCATTTTTGGAAGAACTTCTTTTGAAGTTCGCGGTACTGTCTGGCGCAGTCGGTTTGAAGTTCGCGGTACTGTCTGACGCAGTCTGGACATAAATCGTTTTTGTCAATTGTTGTGATCCATCCCTCTGGAAGTCCTTCCCAGGTTTCGATTGTCTTTCCGTTCTCGATCTTGCTCTTTTCGATTCCGACTGACGTTTCTTTTCCGCATCGGTCGCACTTGATATACATTCTAGTTTCTTTCATGTTCTATTCCTCCTCTAGCCTTTTAGCTTGTCTTTTCTGTTTTGCCTGAATGATGTCTTGAATCTCGAAATGCCTGATCTTGTAAAATTCGATAAGCTGATCCATACAAATCAATACATCCGCCATTTCTTCGATTAGGTTATTTCTTAGTCCTTTGAATTCTAACGGTTTTGTTTTTTCTTTCGGATTGCGTACCAGTTTAGAGATTGCCTTTTGCAGTTCTGCTAGTTCTTCCATAGCAACCATGCTTTGCTTTTCGATTCCATATCGGTCCATTGTTTCGTTGTTGATTCTTGTGTCTATTTCATACATCAAGAAATGAAAGCATCTGTTGTCGTTTACTGTCATTTTTGTGTCTCCTTTTCTGTTTGATTTTTGGTCCTGGAAACGGATACGTTCGGAAACGCCTTTCAAACTCTTTATATATATACTATATTTTCTCGCGCGCATATATGTACACATGTACTGTATTACACTATATATATTATATATTCATTAAGTTAGTAATATTTCTGTTTCTACCGTTTCCAATAGCTTAGAAAGCCTTATTTTATGCGGTGATTCCCTGGAAACGCTCTATAATTTTAGCGTTTCCATGTCCGTTTCCACCGTTGCCTTGTATTTTTTTACGGCCGTTTCCAGCGTTTCCACGCTCTGAGATTAATGTCCAATCAATTTAGGATTCAAATAAACCCGTTGTTTGCCATAACAGGCTCCCCTTTGTCTTGGCGCTGGTCCTTTATTCCATCCCAAGCTTTCCATGATTGCTTTGAGTTCTCTCTGGTCCACGGGTGTAAATTTATTCTTTGATCCATTCAAAACTTCGCACCAGATTTCGAGTAAACTTACGCAGTCTCTGATGTCTTCTCCCTTGTTCTTCGGGTCCTCTAGCCATTGAGTTCTGGCGTATAAATCCATATCTTTCCAGCCCTCTGGTAGCTTTCTGTCTAGATAATCACGGACCATATCTTCCCGGACGCTGGTGAACGTATGCTCTTTTTGCATCTGTTCGGCTCCGGTCAAAGCTTCGCCCTGAAGATATAGTTTTTCTCCGTCCTTGAATTTTTGCTTGGCTTCGGCCCAGATCTGGTCCCTTTCTTTTGGTAGATCATCAAACACGACTTTCTTCGCTTTCGATATATCCGTATTGATCGGCCAGAATCTTCGGTTTCCTGTGTAGTCTCTTAAAAATTCATCATCATTTGTGGTTCCAAAAAACACGCACTGTCTCGGGTTGTCTGTAACTCGTCTTGCGTAGGCTTTTCTGTATCGGTCGTCCCTTTTACTGATAAACTGCTTCATGGACTCGATATCGGCTTTTCTGGCTGCTGATAGTTCGGACCATTCAATAACCCATGATCCATGCAGGGCTTCGTATCCTTCTTTCCCTGATATTGTTGTGATTGAATCTGAGAACCAGTCTCCGCCCATGATGCTTAGCATGTGGCTCTTTCCGATTCCCTGGTGTCCTACGAGTACCGGCATATAATCCATTTTGCATCCTGGTGTGTAGATTCTGGCCACGGCTGCAGTAAAAGCTTTCCTTGCGACCGCTCTGCAGTACTCTGAGTCCTCGCTTCCTAGATAGTCTATAAATAACGTATCTAGTCTAGGTACTCCGTCCCACTCTAGCGTGTCTAAATAGTCTCGTACTGGGTGGAAGCTGTTTCTCTCCTGAACATAGGCTATAGCGTCATCCACTTTTCCTTTGGCGACAATGTTGTATTTCTTTTCTAGATAGTATCTGAAACTTGCGTCGTCCGTATCGGTCCAGGTTGGATCACTTGGGTTGTAGTTCCACCAGGGCAGATTTCCTTTCTTGACGGGTTTCTGTGCGAATTGGTCGTTGCCTCCTACCCCGTTTTTAAGCTTTGGATCATTTAAAAGTATGCGGACTATGTTGTCCGTAGTGGGCTTGAAGTTTCCCTTCTTGTCCATGTCCATGGCATCCAGCCAGTCCTCATTTACTTCTTCTTTACTGTCTTCTACCCCTTGCGAACCCCTCGCAGTGTCGTCCTTGAAGTCGTCCCAGTCTTCGTGAATCTGTTCTTTTTTGTCATCTATAAGCTGCTTCCGGGTGCCCTCGTCGTGTTCCATTAGTTCGAGCATGTGTTCTGTGCTTGCTGGATCATCTGGCCACTTGTGTATCCTTACAAGGTCATAGGCGTTGCATAGCTGCTGCCCTGTTGGGTCTGTATTGTGATTACTGTATGCATACTTGTCGTCATAGATGACTAGGCCTCCGGCTGTGGATCCATTTGCGTAGGTCCAGCGGTTCGGGTCTTCCGTCGGTGTGTATTCGTCTGGGATAAATATCTCAATCGCTTCTTGGATCGTGTAGGCCCTGCAGAAGGCGCCAATCCATCCGGACTTAGACAACGGGTCCTCCTGGTGTCTAATGCCGCTATGATGCAGTTCTGTCTCTCTGTTGGAGCGAGGCCAGTAGCTGATGTCATGCCAGTCTCTGTACTGCGCCAGGATGTCATCCGGGTTCAGGTCGGCGTTCCGGTCTCCGAGTTGTTCACAGATGTATTCCCCGTCTTTGCTGGTACTAGGCCAGAACATCATTCGTGCTGGCTGATATGTTGTGTCATCGAAGTATTCCATTCCGATTGTACTTGCAATCTTTCTTGCGATTGCTTCGTATTCTTCCGGTGATACTCCTCTTTGTAGTGGTATGATCCATCTATATTTTGGCTTTTCCGGTGTGTGCTTATGCGTTGAGTAGATCACGCTGCAAAAGTCGCACGTTATTCGGATCAAGTCTAAAAAGTCTTTGTCTGCGAAGTCAGCATCCAATGTGATCATACTTCGTGATAGAACGCTTTGGTTGTTTCGTCTGCCGTCTTTTAGTTCTCCGGCCACAAATCCACCGACGTCCTTGATATTGGACTGCTGGTCCTTCGTCATTTTCTTGTACTCTTCCACCGTCTCTTTCGTTCTGGTTGTGAAGAGTAGCTTTTTTGTGAATTCCTCCCAGTCCAATTTCTGGTTGAAATATTGCTTTTGTTTTCTGTTCTTGCAGGTTGCTATTGCATACATCCTTCAGCCTCCTGTCTATTCTTCCGCTATAGGACAGCCCTTAATAGAGCCGTATTCTTTATAAATCTTTGAGCTGCTATAGCCCAGTGCGTCTAGCTGTCTTAGAAGGTTGTCCTCCTGCTGTGTCCATTTAATACACATGTTCTATCCTCCTAGCCTTGGCGCTTGTGCTATATCTAAGTCGAACACTTCTTTCAAAATGTTTAGAATGATCAGAGCTGCGGTGATATAGATCAAGGCTATAAATAAACCCTGTTTGTTTCTTTTCATGTTTTAGTCCTTCTTGTAATAATCGGATATAAATCCATCTCCTACTAGAACCAAGTCTGGCGCCCAGTCTATTGGTTTGGCCATTACGTCTAGTAGTTGTTTGAACTTGGTTTCTTTTTCTTCCGTCGGTACTTCGCAAATCACTTCATCATGAACGTGCATGATTGTTTTAGCTCCGATTTCGTCGCATCCTTTTAGCGTTTCGCATAGGCAGTCTCGAGCGATAGCCTGAACCACGTTCTCCGTTAGCTTTCCGCCCCAGGTTTTGGTCCATTCCCACTTTCGTGTTGTCTGGTTCAATCCCATGAAGGATACCTGGCCATCTTTGATTCGTGGGCTAACGTAGCTTAAAATGCGCCCGTTGGGTAAAGTTATATAAACGTTACTTCCGCCCTTGAAAACCCCCATATTTCGGTCTAGTGTTGTAATTTTGCCGTCTGTAATCGCGTCCTCGAAGGCTCTGCCTAGCAAGTACCAGAAGCCTTTGATACGTGGCGAGGTCTGTCTCCATTTCGTCACAATCTCTTGCTGCTGTTCTGGGCTTAGACCCATCTTACTAGCACCGAAGGCTTCCAGTGCGGCCGTTCCCCCTCCGTACCCTAGAGCTAGCTCGGCAATCTTTCCCTTTTGTCTTAGATGACTATTGATTCCGTGCTTTTCTACAGGCACTCCGAACATCTGGCTAGCTGATGCACAGTAGATGTCTCCGCCGTTTTTGAATACTTCCTGGCGCCATGTTGTTCTCGTTAGCCAGGCAATCACTCGAGCTTCGATTGCGCTATAGTCGGCTACTATGAAGGATTTTCCTTCGGGTGGTGTGATTACGGTTCTTATGATCGTTGAAAAAACATCATTCATACTTGTATAGATGAGCTCCAAAAGTTCGAAGTTTCCATCCTTTACGAGTGTTCTTGGTTCATCTACCTCGTCAAAGCTTGGCCGTGGGAAATTCTGCGGTTGGATCAGTCGGCCTGCCCATCTTCCGGTTCTACCTCCGAAGAATTGGAAGGTTCCCCTGATGCGGTCGTCTTCTCCGCACGCTCTCTGGAAGGCGTCATACTTCTTGACGCTTGTCTTTCCTAGCTCCTGACGTATCTCTAGGGCTCTTCTTGTTTCTGGCCGTAACTTACCTTTTAGAAGTTCTTTCACGGCTTCCTTGTTCAAACTTTCGACGTCATGTCCTTCCTGATCAAGGATCCATTTCTTGAGCTGAGCTATGCTTTGCGGGTTTTCTAGGCCTGTTAGATATCTGGCTTCTTCTATCAGTCCCATAGAGTGTTCTAAGCTGTATGACTCCACGTTTTTTATGATTTGTGTATCTACGTGGATTCCTCTGTCGTTAATCCTCTGGTCTCTGTGCCAGTTTTCCCATTCCTGATCGGATACGGGTACCAGGTTATTTAGCTTGTTATAAATGGCTTGTTCGGACTCCACGTCGCGTTTGTTGTATTCTATGAAAAGACTCCATTTCTCCGGATCATGCTCCGGTAGGTTCTTCCATCTTCCGCCGTTGGCTTTTGTTGGTTTGCAAGGCTTGCAGAAATACTGGATCAGCCTTTTACCTGTAGCCAGTTTCACCTTGTCTTCTTCAATGCCTAATGCTGGCCCTAGTTGTCCTAAACTGGAAGGGTATCCATTCTCAGCGGCCATGATCATAGTATCTTTCCATTGCTCTGGTGGAAGGAATCCATCCTCTGTTAACTTCTTTTTTACTGCGTCTCCTAGAATATTTCGCTTTGCGTAATCCTTGACGTATCTGGTTAGACATACTCGTTCGAAGTTTGCATTGTGTGCCACCTTCGTGATGTTTTCGTCGGCTAGTGCTGATACTAAAGAAAAAGGCAGATCTTCTTCCATAAAATTTAAAACTTCTACTGGATCATCACCCCAGGCGTATCCGAATAGAAGTATTTTAAAATCTTTACTTTCTACGTATTTATAAACCCCGCAGGCTGCAAGGTCGACGCTGGAGTAGGTCTCCAGGTCGATATGCAGTATGGGTTTACAATAAGGCACTTAGGTCGTCGCTTCCGGTTTCCTCGTCAAATTCAGAAGCGTCTCCGAAGTCTGCGGTTACACTTGAGTGTCCGCCTAATGGTTCTCCGTCTTTTACTTTTAGGACGCTGTTAAGTCCTGCAGCGATTCCAGTTCCTACGTTGTTATATGGATATAGATTGAAATTGATAGCTCCATAGCATCCGGAGTATACGTTTTCCTCGATTTCTTCTTTAGATGAGTAAGCGTATGTCACTCCGTTTTTACGGTAGCCTACAGATACCGGTCTATTGCTTTTAGCAGATAGCATGTATTTGTTCTTGAATTCTGGCGCGCTGAATTTCTCGTCTGCGTCGCAGTCAGTGATTATACCTCTTGAACCGACTCCTGGCGCTTTTTTTAGCGGTGTTACTTTTCCCTTGAAGGATTGGCCGAACTTCTCTATTCCTTCTTGTACAGCCAATTCATAGGCCTTCTGAATGCGTGCTAACGTTTCTTTGTCTTCCTTGTCAATTAGGATATTAAGACTATATTTTTTGTCCTGTCCTTCTACCACTGCGCGTGGTTCTGCCAAGTGGCAGTATACGAATCTTACTAATTTTGTTTTTACTTGTGACATCTTTTTGTTCCTCCTAGTTGTATTCTTTGTCGCATTACGTTTTTCAGCTGTCGCTTTAGATCGTTTCTGTGTGGTCCTGGTTTACTGTTTCGAATCTCGGCTCGGATGCGGACCATCTTGTCATCCAACTCTTTAATCGATTCCGTCTTTGAAGTCATTTGCTACACTTCCAAGCTCTGGGCGCTTGTCTGATACCGGAACCAATGTCGGTTTGCCTTGTGGCTTCTCGACATATTCACCAACGATTTCTGCAAAGTCTTTCTTTCCGACTAACTTTTCTAGAGCCGTGATAGTCTGAAGCTTTGGTTTTGTCATGATCATGTTGTAGTCGAAGCCTGCGTTCTGAAGGGCTTCAGATGCTTTAGACTCGTCTGTAATCTTTCTTTGGCTTGTTCCTTCTACTACTTTATATCCTTCGTAGTGTGTTCCTTTTAGCGCCTGATCCAGTGCGAACTCTTGCACCTCTTTAGCCCAGTCGATAAGTCCAGGTAATTCTGGCAAAAGCTCCGCGATTTGCTGATCTGTTAAAATCATTCCGCACATGCGCTGATATCTTTCGTCGATAGCTTTCATCCTGGCAGCGCGTGCGTTACAGTTTCCCTTTGCCTTGCAGAACTTGCACCAGTCTCCGGCTTGTTGTTCTCCGTCTCCATTCCAGGCTTCTATAGCTGCAGGCTTGACCGTGTTTTCCATCCAGTCTGCCAGTTCTTCGGTAGTAAGTTCCCAGGTGCTGATGTGATCACGTCTAGGCTGTACGATATGAAGCTGAACCTTTTCAAAATCGTATAGGCAATCGTACAAGGCCATAACTCCTGCCGCGTAAATGGTAAGCTGCGGATTGTGCGGCGCGTTTACCTTGACGCCCTTTCCGTATTTAAAGTCGATAACATGGAGCGTGTGATTGCTTACGATTACAGCGTCGCTTGTTCCGAATCCTTCCGGAATCCATGGAGTTAAATCGACTTGTACCTCGATAAAAAGATCCGCGATACCACTTTTCTTTTTCTCTTTGTTGTATACCTCTAGAACGTAGTCTTTATAGAAGTTTGTAGCCTCGTCCATTTCGCCGTTGGCCGCTTTTACTTTTCTTCGTGGGTGTCCCTCGATCCAGTTACGAAGTTTCTGTTCTGCTACGCTGTGAGCCTCTGTTCCCTCTGCTGCATAGACGCTTGGCTTCTCATCGAATAGCTCCTCCAGTCTTGCGGAAGGGTGGCAGTGAAGCCATCTGTTGGACCCACTGGCTGATAAAATCGCGTGCTGTCTAGGCATGTAGCGCCTCCCAGGCTTCCTGATATTTCTCTTTAGGAATGTCGCAGATTTTGCTTGCGCCAATCTGAGTTAGGAATGCCTTAAGTACAGCCACGCCTTTTTCTTTGGCAAATGCAACGCCTGCTTTCTGTAGCTCTTCCAGCGTGATTTCTTTTGCTGGTTCTGGTGTTGGTTTTACTGGTTCCGGAGCCGGTTCCTCCATTGCCTGTGGCGTTTCCTTCGTTGACGCTTCTTCTTCCCATGGGAACGTTTCAGGTTCTGGCAGTATCTGCTCTAGTCCTGCGCGCTTTAGGTCTAGCTCCTTGGCTAGCTCCAACACTTTTTTAGCGTCGTCGATTTTGCTTGTTGCGAATTGCAATGTTAGTTGATAATACATCTATTTTTCCTCCTTGTTAAAAATCATCTTCTTCGTCTGAGTCATCATTGAATATTTATTCAAAAATTGATTGCATTAAACCTAGATTTTTGCATTATTTGATTACCTCGCAATTTGCTAGGATATCTTCAAATGTTGCATCCTTATCAACGTCTTTGAAATACCCTTTTTCTTTCATCCCGGTTAAAGCAGTTATCGCTTTAAACAAGTATGTCTTTTTGGAATAGATTTGTAACAAATCATATTCAAATTTAGTTAATTTAATTGCGGGGTTTTTATGGGGCTGCTTTAACCATTCTATTCTCCTTTTACGGCATTCCTTTGGCTGGTCTTTTTTGTAAAATTCGCAGTCGCTACACCTAGTAAGAGTACATCGCTTAGGCCTTCCATTTACTATAGCTAAATTCCACCTGCCTTCTTCTAGAACTTTGTCTTTGTAATGGTCTAGATTGGTTTCAGGCTGATTTTCTTCTTTATACTGTTTCAATTCCTCCAGCCATGCTGCAAACTGCGAAGCGTTTTCTCTGCCAAGTTCTCCTAGGCGTTGACTTTCAGAAGCTTCTTTTGTGCGGGCAATTGCTTCGTCTAAATTCATCTTTCTTTTTCCTCCTTGTATTTTTGAACACGCGCTGTATAATATAAGCGTGTTCTATTGCTAGAGCCTTATTCGTTTTCGAACGAGGTCTTCTAGCCTTTTTTTATAGAACGCTCGTAGGATTCTACGATATTCTTTTGTGTAAGGCCTAGATACTGAATAGCACGTTTGGTCAGAATCGTGTTTTCATCAATGTTTTCTAGGCCTTCCTTTTTTATGTCTTCCATGATTTTCTGGAAGATCTTACTACCTTTATTTCTTCCGCAGCCTATGAACTTCGATAACTCAGATTTGTTCATATATCCTTTTTCCAGCATCTCGTATCTGTAGGCTGCTAGGTTTTCTACTTGCAAAATTCACCACCTCCTTTTCCATCATTAGTTCCAACGCATGTTGATCAAATAGAGAAAATAGATGAATAAGCTACCCGCTAACCAGCTGATGGCAACGATCATCACCAAGTTCTCCAGATTCTCTAAGCGTTCATCCTCAGACTCTTCCTTCTTCTTAAGAGCCTTTTTATTTTCTGTATCACGCTCTTTTTCTTCAAAGGCATGATTACAGAATTTAAATATTTCTGTTTTCATAGAATTCTCCTTCTTTCTGTTTGAAGACTACGGTCTGCATACTGTGCTGGTGTTATTGTCATTCCAATAGCTACCAGCTATTCCAGAGTATCCAGTTATAAAGGTCTCACCATCCAAAGTAAAACCCGTATGGTAAGTATTGTTTGGGTACTCTGGATCGTAGTCGCTCCATTCATGGCCATAATCATTCCGTGCTGCGGCTACGAATTCATACATAGCGTTAATTGTTGAGCCCTTGAAGTCTGAATAATCCGTATAAGCTATGTTTTCTAGATCATTTAGACTCCAGCTTTCGGAATTAATTATCCTCAATATTTCCTTTTCAGTCATTCTATGTCTTCTCCTATTTCTCTGTTTCTCTGTTTCTTGGCTTCCGGTGCTGGCGCCTTGTTCATTTGTAGCCCTGTTAGAAGCCCTTCTACGAATGCCTTTTCACTTTTAGATAGCTTTGGAATCTTTTCTGATGGCTCTAGACTCGTTTTTTCTATTTCTTGATGTTGCGACGCTTTCATTTTTTCACCTCCTCCTGCTTCTCTGGTTCCTTGGCTGCTGGTGCTGGTGCTGGTGCTGGTTGAGCGTCTTTAGCTCCGGCAATGTAGCCTTGAATAAATGATTTTTGTTTTTCGTTAAGATTTCTCGTAGCCTCTAAAACTTCGTTAAAGTTTTTTTCGGTCTCCTTATATTGAAATTGTTTCAAAACTTTTTCTCCTTTCTAGGTTTCGTTTCAAAACCTTACAGCGCTATTATAGTTCCGCATAAAAACTTTTGTCAATGATTTTTTATAAAATAGTTTTGTATCTTTACTTTTTTGAATGGTAGTGTTAATCTTTAGGTGTAAAAAAAGGAGGTAAATATGAGCACTATAGGTGAACGAATCAAGGAAGTAAGAAAGACTTTAGGTCTTTCTGGTTCAGCTTTCGGTGAAAAACTGGGACTGTCTAAGGGTGCGCTTAGCAATATTGAAAGAAATGTGAACGGTGCGTCTGATCGTACTATTAGACTGATATGCTCAGAATATTGTGTACACTATTTTTGGTTAACTGAAGGAAAGGGTGAAATGTTTATAGATGATACAGAGGCCCTGATTGAAGCTCTGGCTGCCGAAAAAAATTGCACGCCTGAAGAAACTGATATGTTGAAAAAGCTTTTTTCTCTTCCTGAAGATCAATTTAATATTGTTCTAGGAATGATTAAAAATATGAAAGACGAGTAATCCTGTTTAGGTTGGTTACTCGTCTTTTATAAAAGAAAAACGCAGAACCTGTTTCCAAGTCCTGCATTCTTCCGTGTGTGTTCTATTGCTGTGTTCCGTGTCTGATCCAGATTCTTTGTAGGATTTTATAGGCCTGTTCAAGACCCTTTTGGTCCATAGTCTGGAGCATGAATTCGATTTTCTTTTTGAGTTCTTCTATCCCATCTGCTTTCCCTTCTTTCTTAAAAGCTCTTTTCCTAATTGCCTACAGTTTACAGCTATGAATGCATTTTGTCAAACTTTTACGGTTATTATTTTGTATTTTTTATTATTTACTTTTTGAACCTAAAAGATTAATATAAACCTAGGAGGTGTAAATAATTATGAATAAATTGAATGAAGTCTTATCTTCCAAGCTCCCTGAGCTGATGAAAGAGTCGGGTGTCAGTCGTAGAGATTTGGCCGAGTATTGTGGTGTTTCTTATAACACCGTGCGGTGTTGGGAGGTTGGCACTAAAGCACCAAGGCCTGATATGGTTGTAAAAATTGCGGAGCGTTTCAATCTTAGACCTCTTGATCTGATGAGCGAGGCCTTCAAAGATTCTACGGTTAAGCCTGTCCGTTTCTTGTCTTTGGTTGCTGATGACGGTTCTGTATCAAATTCGGAAAGCTCTCCAGTCTTCACTTCTATGGCTACAGATATCACGGCCGACTATGTTTATATTATGCCTGATGACACTATGTACAAAGCAGATATTATTAAGGGCGACGTTTGTCTGATTCGTGCCACTGGTGCTGTTCGTGCTGGTGTTCCTATGCTGGTAAAGTATCAAGGTAAAGTCTTGCTGCGTTTTATTATCGTGCATAGTGAAACGGACCAGATTGCTTTACGAACTGCTAGTCCGTATGCAATTGGTACGCTTTTATCGACGGCCGACTTCCATGATCAGGTTAAAGTGCTAGGCGTGTTAGTTGCTTTTCGTAGGAATTATAAAAGGAGGTAATTCTGTTATGGCTCAGCAAAAGGACACAAAAAGAGGGACCTGGATGTTCTACGGTTCCTGTAAAGATATTACCGGAAAGACTCAGCGATATTGTCGTCGAGGCTTCAAAACAAAAAAGGAAGCAAAAGAAGCCGAGCATGCCTTCCGTCTGGAAATGGCAAGCAGTAGACCTACGATCACGCTGAATGATTTGCGGCACTTGTATCGTTCTAACTCTGGATCACTGGAAATTAAAGAGTCGACTCTTGTTACTGATATTAGTACCTACAAAGTGCATATTGAAGAAGATCTGGGGCAGTTACCGCTTACTACGTTTACAGTTCCATTTCTAGATAATTGGCGGACTCATATTTCAAAAAAGAAAAAGAAAAATGGAGAGCCTTATTCTCCTAGAATGATAAATAAAATCATGGAAACCTTATCTAGGTATTTTGCTTATGCCGTAAGGCTTGGCTATATGGAGTACAACCCTTGTCATTCTCTCCCAGCGATAAAAGGATCCAGAGGACCAAATGCAAAAAAGCGCCCTGTGTTTTGGGAACAGTCAACTTTTAATTATTTCTTGTCTTGTGTGGACGACCCGTATTGGTATGATGTCTTTTTATTCCTTTTCGGTACGGGATGCCGTGAAGGTGAATTGTTTGCGTTGCAGTGGGCTGATATCGATCTAGGTTCTGGCAAAGCTCATATTTCAAAAACGATCACTTCAAAGACTACGACAGGCAAGTGGGCTATCACTTCTCCAAAAACAGAAAGGTCTGATAGATTTATCGACTTGCAGGATGCACTTCTCGTTCGTTTGCGTGCCCGCTTTAGCGCAGAAAAAAAGAAGGACGGGTTCTCGTCCTCCTGGTTCGTCTTTGGCCACCTGGCGCCTTTATCGCGGACACAGCTTGCGCGGTTCCTGGATAAATATATTGAGTTGTCTGGCGTACCTAGGATCACGCCGCACGGCTTTAGGCACTCCCACGCGACTCTGTTGATTCGTTCCGGAATTGATGACCAACTGATCGCAGATCGTCTGGGCCATACGCCTGCAGAATTAAGAAAAACCTACGCGCATATTTATGCTGATTCTAGAAAAGAAATGATTCAAAAACTGAATGAAATTTTCTAAAAAATACATCACAAATACATCACAAAAATAAAAAAGCCTTTATATAAAGGCTAAATTGGCTAATGGTGGAGGTGAGGAGAGTCGAACTCCTGTCTAAGCAAAGTCCCACGATACAACGTTTACAGCTTTTTCCATCAAAATAATCAATGGAATTGGATGGAAACAATTCATCATTGATGGGATTCTAGGTATTTCATAAATGGTAGCGAATCAATACCATCTACTAGTCTCTTAGTTTTTCACGCAATATTGATAAAGAGATCGAAGATCAATAAAGGGGCTGCAAGTCAAACGTAGACTCTAATTAAGCAGCAAAAGCCATGCTTTGGTTTGCACCAAAGATGTTAGCTAATTTATTTTTAGCAGTTAATTTAATTTTGGTTATAACGCGTTCCTTCGCGGCTGTGGTTCTATCCAAACATTTACTCATCGAATACCAAAAACACCCCCAGAATGCTATAGTATATCATCCTAGTATTGGTTTTTCAACGCCTTTTGAATTTCCCTTTGCGCATCTCGTGCTTTACTTGCTTCCCGCTTATCATGTAAATTCTTACCCTTGGCAAGCGCAATTTCCAGCTTTGCTAAACCTTTGCTTAAATATAGCGATACCGGTACTACCGTATATCCTTTGATTCGCGTATATTGATCCAGCTTTAAGATCTCATTTTTATGCAACAATAAACGCCGATCTCTGGTTTCGTCATGATTAAAGCGATTTCCAAATTCATAAGGGGCAATATGCATTCCCTTAATCAAAGCCTGCCCATCACGAATACTAATATAACTATCTTTCAATTGTACTTTCCCTAAACGAATACTTTTAATTTCGGTTCCCTTTAGTTCAAGACCCGCCTCAAAGCGATCATAGAGTTCATATTCATGACGAGCTTTCCGGTTTTCTACAATAATTTTTCTTTGACTCATTTTAAGACAACCTTGACTCCTTTCACGTTGTTCATAACATCCTTCACATAGTTTTGAACATATTTCTTTGATAAATCCTGACCTTCAGAAACAGTCACTTCATGACTTTGGGCCAAGGTATTATTCCATTCTTTTATCGTATAAAGAGCATAGTTATTATAACTGGCATCATAATAAGTAATAGTCGGAATAAATTCCGCCTTGCTAATTCTTGCTTTTTTCGTTTTAAAATTGTAAGAACATTTAAAACGAGCCATACCACCAATCATATTTTCATTGGCATTTTGGGCACTAATCAAATTACCTAAAGAATAGTAACATAAAGTATCTTGTTTCTTACCATGAATCCATTCTACCGGTTCGATTACATGAGGATGCGTTCCAATAATTGCTTCTACACCCAGCTCATTTAATAGCTTGGCATATTTTTCTTGTTCTGCATTTTGTTTGGTATGGTATTCCGTTCCCCAATGCATAGATACAATTTGTACATCACTTACTTTGTTCAATTTCTTCATGTCCGAACGAATCTTCTTTTCACTGATTTTATTCACCATCCACTTGGTATCTGGATCTCCACTTGGTTCAGATTCAAAGCCATAGGCATAACTCGCTAAACCAACTTTGATGCCATTAACATTAATTACGGTTGGTTTCTCAGCCGCTTTTTTCGAAGCATAAGCCCCGGTAATTGTTACGTTTGGTTCATGTTTCTTTAAGTACTCTAACTCTGTCAAAACACCTAGAGTTCCCCGATCATAGGTATGATTGCTGCAAAGGCTAAACCAGTTGAACCCAGCCTTGGCAACCGCATCATTGAATTCCGCCGGACCATTAAAAGAAGGATAACCATCCAAAGTTAGACCATTTTCCGTCCCCGCACAAATCGTTTCATAGTTAATATAGTTGATATCTTCTTTTGTATACTTTTTCATGTTGGTGTAGATATCGTTGTAATCAATATCTTTCATCGAATAATCGTTGTTATGAAAGATAACATCATGCAGTAAATTATCACCTACACCCATAAAAGTAAAAGAGGCCGTATCATCTTTTTTTGCTGTCGTTTCTGTCTTTTGTGATTCTTTCGGCTTTTTTTCGGTACTAGGAAATACTTTATTAGCCCCAAAACCAAATAAACACATAGCTAAAAAGAGGAGTCCCCAGGTTCTCATTAATCGATTCATACCATAAGTATACCATACTATCTTCTAGAGCTTAAGGAACAAAAAGCTCTATTTTGTCTATCTATCAAATACATATGAATGTAATTTATGAACATTTTTCTTGCATTTCTCTTTGAAGCTCGTATAATAGGAGTCAGTCACGAAAGGAAATGAAATACAATGACACGAGTTTATAACTTTGCAGCAGGGCCTGCTGCCATTCCTGAATGGGTATTAAAAAAGGCACAAAATGAAATGTTAGATTATCACGGATCAGGTATGTCCGTTATGGAAATGTCCCATCGTTCCAGTGAATTTCAAGATATTATTGATACAACCGAAGCACGTTTACGTCGCTTAATGAATATTCCCGAAGAATATGATGTACTCTTCTTACAAGGTGGTGGTTCCCTTCAATTCTTAATGGTTCCACTAAACCTCATGAAAAAGAAAGCCGATGTAATCAACACCGGCCAATGGACAAAGAAAGCCATTAAAGAAACCAAGAAAATTGGTGAATGTAACGTTGTTGCATCTAGTGAAGAAGCAACCTTCACCTATATTCCAAAAATCAAACAAGAAGATTTATCCGAAGATAGTGATTATGTTTATATCTGTGAGAACAACACCATCTATGGAACAAAGTACAAAGAATTACCTCCTCATGAAGGAAAATTATTAGTTGCAGACTTATCCAGCTGCATTTGTTCCGAACCAATTGATGTCTCAAAATACGATTTAATCTTTGCGGGTGCGCAAAAGAATATGGGACCTGCTGGTGTCACCATCGTTATTTTGAAAAAAGAATTATTGGATCGCGCTGATCAAGATAAACTACCTAGCATGTTATCGTATAAAGTTCATGCTGATAAAGGTTCCATGTTCAATACGCCACCTACTTGGGCCATCTACATGGTTGGTCTAACTTGCCAATGGTTAGAAGAAGTCATTGGTGGCCTAGATAAAATGCAAGAAATCAACTTGAAGAAAGCCAATATGCTCTATGACTACATTGACCAATCCAAGTTATATAAGAACAATGTCGCAAAAGAAGATCGTTCCTATATGAACGTACCATTTGTGACAGGCGACCCAGAATTAGATAAGAAATTTGTTGCCGAAGCCAAAGAAGCTGGCATCGTAAACATTAAAGGTCACCGTACCGTTGGTGGTATGCGTGCAAGTATCTATAATGCCTGCACCGTTGAAGCCGTTGAATACTTAATTAACTTCATGAAAAAATTCGAAGAGGAGAATCTAAAATAATGTATAAAATTAAACTCTACAATAATATTGCGAAAGTTGGCTTAGACCAATTCACAGACCAATATGAAGTAGGCGAAGACACGCAAGACGAAGACGCCATTGTCGTGCGTAGCGCTAACCTTCATGAATTAGACTATGGAAAAAACTTAAAAGCCATTGCCCGTGCTGGAGCCGGTGTCAATAACATTGACATTCCAACTTGTACCAAAAAAGGGATTGCCGTCTTCAATACACCAGGAGCCAATGCCAATGCCGTAAAAGAATTAGTCTTTGCGAGTATGTTATTGGCCAGTCGAGATATTTACCACGCTATTGAATGGGCAAAAACCCAAACCAATAATCCTAATCTTGCCAAAGATATGGAGAAACAAAAGAAAAAATATGCCGGATATGAACTAGCCGGAAAAACCTTAGGAATCATCGGTGTCGGTGGTGCTATTGGACGAAGAGTTGCCAATACGGCCCTTCGCTTCGATATGGAAGTTCATGGATATGATCCATATATGACCGTTGATGCTGCATGGAGTTTATCCCGTTGGGTTAAACATGAAAAAGAAATCGATGGCGTATACAAAAATGCTGATTTCATTACTTTGCACATTCCACAAACCCCAGATACGATGAATACCATTAATAAAGAAGCTATCGCAAAAATGAAAGATGGCGTAAAGATCATCAACTTGGCACGTGGTGGATTAGTCAATGAAGAAGACATGCTTGAAGCTTTGGATTCTGGAAAAGTTGCCGTCTATGTAACTGACTTCCCAACTCCAAAATTAGCCGGTCATCCACATTGTATTCCAATTCCTCACTTAGGTGCTTCAACAGCAGAAAGTGAAGAAAACTGTGCTGTGAATGCCGCTAGAGAAGTAATGGAATACTTAGAACATGGAAACATTGAAAACTCAGTAAACTTACCTCGTTGTACAATGGAATGGAATGGAAATTATCGTGTAGTTGTGATTCATGATAATAAACCTAAGATGATCAATCGAATTACTGATAGTTTTACAGATGAAAACAACATTGAAAACATGGTTAATAAATCTCGTGGAGACATTGCGGTGACCATGTTAGACTTTGCACAAGAACCAACCAAAGAAGCTTTAGATAAAGTACAAAGCATTGATGGTATTGTGCGCGTAACCTTATACAAATAAAAATCGGCCCTCAAGCCGATTTTATTTTGTTTAAAACAAGAATTCCACTTGAAACAAAAGCCAAGGCAATCCAAGTACGAATCGAGAAAGCCTGTTTTGTCTCACCTAAAATTAAAGCCGATAAAAAGACACCTAATACCGGAATCATCGTATTGTAGATTCCAATCTTACTAACCGGATTATGCGCTAAAAGTAAAGACCATAAGGTATAAGCAATCGCTGAAACACAAGCCAGATGCAACAAAACCAAATAGCCTTGCCAAGCACCATGGGGAAAAGTACCACCTAAGGCTAGACCAATTCCCATTAATATACAACCACCTACGCAGAATTGAGATCCACTTAGAAGCACCGGATCTTCTTTTTGGGTAAAGCGATTGATAAAACATGTGGAACAAGCGGAACTAATCTGACTAATCAAAACAAAACTATTGCCAAAGATAGTGCCACCCATATCTCCACCTAAGTTCAACCATACAATTCCAACAAAACCACAAAGTACACCTAAAAGTTTTTGCATCGTCATCTTTTCACTATGAAAGATCAAACAAGCCATCAATAAGGCAAAAAAAGATCCCATGCCACAAATAATCGAACCACTTACACCACTGGTATGCGCTAAACCAATGTAATAGAAGAAGTATTGTCCGGCTGTTTGACAGAAAGCTAAGATCAGTACATGTTTCCAATTCAGTTTTTGCGAAGTCGGTTTTACCGTTCGAAACTTGGCAAAACATAAAACCAGACAGCCTGCCAAAAAGAAACGTAAGCCGGCATAAACTAAAATAGATGGAGTTGTCGTAATAGAAAAATACATATACCCTTTTTTAATAAAAGGAGCAGCACTTGCCCATAATGAACAAGCTATCATCGCGATACAAAAGATAAAACCTGGTTTACGCCAAATCATCCTTATTCCTCCATCTTCTCTTCTAATTCCATCCAGCGAAGCGTTAAGGTTTCCAGCTGTTCTTCTAATTCCGAACGCTTTTGGCTGTATTCAGAAAGCTTAGTAAAATCATCCATGACACCTTGCATCTTCTGATCATAGGTATCAATCTGATTCTGTATCGTTTCCATTTGTTCCGGTAAGTTTTCTAATTCTTTCTTTTCTAAATACGATAAAGAACTGCGACTTTTCTCACGAACCTTCTTTTCTTGCGATGATTTAGAACAATCTTTTTTCTTTTCTAAGTAGTCACTATAACCACCGGTATAAGCTTGCCAATGTTGGTTTTCCATGACAAAGACTTTATCGCAAACCCGATCTAAGAAATAACGATCATGGCTAACGGTAATAATCGCTCCCATAAATGTATCCAAATAATCCTCTAAGACTTCTAAAGTCAATAGATCCAAATCATTGGTTGGTTCATCCAACAAAAGAATATTCGGTCCCTGCATTAAAATTCGACAAAGATATAAACGTCTTCTTTCGCCTCCAGATAAACGTTCTAATGGCGTATAGTGCATTTGTTTCGGAAATAGGAAGCGTTCCATCATTTGACTTGCCGTTAAGGTTTCTTTCCCATAATGAATAACTTCCGCTACTTCCTTAATATAATCAATAGCCCGCATCGAAAGATCAACCATTTCATCGCCTTGGCGGAAATAGCCAATCAAGACTGTATCCCCAAAAGATATCGTGCCTGAACTTGGCTGAATATCCCCGGCTAAAATATTCAATAAAGTTGACTTTCCACAACCATTGCGACCAATGATACCAATTCGATCTTGCCGTAAAAGTGAGTAAGAAAAGTCTTCAAAGAGAACATGGTTTCCATAGTGCATACCTAGATGTTCCCATTCAATGGTCTTTTTACCTAAACGAGCAGAGAAAGAGCTAAGATTCAAAGATTTTTCAACGTCCTTAAAACGTTGATTTCGCAAATCTTCAAAACGATTGAGTCGAGCTTGTTGTTTAGTTGAACGAGCCTGAGCGCCTGCTCTTACCCATGCCAATTCCTTTTTATACAAAGCTTTTAACTTCTTTTGTTTCTGTACTTCTTGTTCTTGGCGAATTGCTTTATTTTCCAAAAAAGTCGCATAATTACCATGATGAATATAGAACTTCCCTTCATCAATTTCTAAAATAGTATCCGTGATTCGATCCAGGAAATACCGATCATGCGTAACCATACAAACGGCCGATTTCGTCTGTTTTAATTCTTTTTCCAACCATTCGATCATCTCTTCATCCAAATGGTTCGTTGGTTCATCCAACAATAAAAGATCACATGGTTCCATTAAGACAATAGCCAGAGCTAAACGCTTTTTTTGTCCTCCAGATAATGTTGAAATAGGCAGGTCAAAATCCGAAAATCCGAGTTTTGTCAGAATAGATTTCACTTGATACGTAGGACATTGTTTCTGATATTGAATGATTTCTTGCCAAACCGTCGTTTGTGTAAAAACGGGATTTTGGCGCAGTAAATGCACTTTTAAACCATTTTTGGTCAAGATTCTTCCCCCATCAATGGTTTCCTCTTGCGCTAAGATTTTCAACAAGGTACTTTTGCCTGAGCCATTGGTACCAATTAAAGCAACTTTTTCTTGTTCTTGAATCGAAAAAGTTACATCTTGAAATAATACGCGATCATTCATCTTCTTAAACAAAGAATCTACACTAATACAAACCATACAACCCTCCTGAAAAAAAAGGTGAAGTAGAGAAATCTACTTCACAAATTCAACGATAGCCATTGGAGCAGCATCT
>ERZ1026943.86-NODE-86-length-62261-cov-14.989261_pt1 | contig 62261 bp, 112 predicted proteins | sample MGYA00519461_ERZ1026943 | MGnify/ENA primary metagenome ERZ1026943 (study PRJEB26926, sample SAMN06164617) | human gut metagenome | biome: ENVO:00009003; feature: ENVO:2100002; material: ENVO:00002003 | host: Homo sapiens | place: USA | collected 2012 ...
ATGCTCAGGAGTCTCGTGGGCTCGGAGATGTGTATAAGAGACAGGATTAATATATACCACATCACACATATATATTAATTATATTATATAATAAAAAGCCGGTCACAAAAACCGACTTTTTGAAAAACAATATTTAATTTTTAAATTTCAATGCTAAATTCGTCTTTTAGTACTGCTTCAAAGCTTGGCTCTAATTCACAATAGCGTTTTAAAAACTCTATCGGCTCGCATGGTGCCAATTCGTGGTGAACCTTTTCCCGTGTCTCATCATCCATTAGAACGGCTATAGCGTCCATTTTTTCTTGTGTTATTCTCATTTTTCCACCCCCTTTTTAATCCTCAATCTCGAACAAACAGAACTTGCGTTCTAGCTCGTTTATTTCTGCTTCAATGTTTTTCATAAAAGCCCTAAATTTTGGAGTATCGGGATTGCTTCCAATTTCTCCATATATTTTAAATTCTCTCATGTTCTGCGCCTCCTTAATCCTCTTCAAAAGTCTTTGGCTTACTATATTCGGCTCTATTGTCTGCGTCAACTATTCTGTATTTCATACTCTTTATACCTCCAATTTTAAAAATCTACTTGACTACCTTCCAGAATTTCATCGTTGATTAAGTCCCACTTTGCAAAGTAGCCGGTTTTTCCTTGGCTTGTTAGCTCCTTAACTCTTTTGTTTACTTCTTTTTTGGTGCTGTAAATTTCTTCATTGTTACCGGAGATAACAATATAATCATAGCTTTTCACTTTTTCCCACCTCATTAATTAAACTGTTTATTTGCTACGACATTATATTAGCACATTAAATACATAAATGCAATACATAATTGCAATAATTTTTAGAATGGACATTCATTGTTATTGTTTTCCAGCTCGTCCAGCTTATCCAGCACTAATTGATTTACAAAGCCGTTAATTGTAAGCCCTTGCGCCTGTATTCGGTCTTTTGTGCCTTTTGGTAGCATGACGCTTATTCTGTCATAGTTCTCTTTTGCTTTTTCATTCTGTCTCTTTACTCTACTTTTATAGTTTTCAATCATTTTCTTTTCATCCATTTTTTACACCTCATTATATAAATTAATAATATCAATAATCACTAACAATAATACTATAAATAATATTGCTATACATAAATATATAACAATTAAATTACTATGTCAATATTAATTACATGTATTATTGCAATTATTGTTTTGTTACTTATTATATATAATTTTGAAATTATGAATATAAATATTATTCTAATTAGTAATATAAATATTTTTACAATATTTTTGCAATTATGTATTGACATTACTAATATAATATGGTAACTTATAGTCAAGCCAAACGGCAAGGAACAAAATAAAAAAGCTCATCGCGCAGCCGGCCAAAGTTACACGATGAGCACCAAACAAAATAATATGAAAGGCGCGTATATTATAACATACGTGTAAAAAGGTGTAAACCATGAGAAAATTAAATTGTAAAGAAGTTAATGAGGCATTAAAAAAGGAAATTATGGACAGTTACGAGAGTGCAGAGGAATATTACACATATGACGGCGCAGAGATGAAAACAGAATATAACGACATCTGCAAGGATATTTTAGAAGCTTTCAAGCGTGAAAAACTTGACAATGATTTGAGATATGAGGCCGGCAAAATGAGCCGTCAAGACTTGTTTATTGATTGGATGCAAGGTCTCCCGACAGCGTTCCCGGTTGCTGATGATATTTTTTTAGGTTTTGCAACTGAATGGTTAGGAAATATCCTAGATGAGACAGAGGCAGAAAAGCAGAAATATGACGATAGCAAGGCAGAGCGCACTTCTTGCTTGATATTATACAGAGAACTAAACAAGCACGCGCAAAAAGCAAATTAGAGGGGGCGCAAACCATGATTAATATAGACATGTGGCACAATGATAAAATAAAAGCGGTTGAAAAAATCAATATATTTTTTAACGATTTGACCGGGCAATATTGGGGAAATTGTTATATTAACAATAAAGCTATTGGAGATTATACCGCGGACAGCTCAACAGACATCGAAAAGACTTTTGAGCATTTAGCAATTAATTGGAATTAAGTAAAATAAGCCGGTGCAAGTTCACCGGCTTTATATTAAAGAGGTGGGAATATATGAGATATAAAATTGAAAAAATAGCAAAAAGAAATAATTTAAGCTATAGCGTTGTAAACTTCGATGGTGGCTTCAAGGGCTATGAATTTAGTGCCAATAGTTACAACGAAAAAGCTTTTTTAAAGTCTCTTTTCAGGGCAAAAGATTTATATATAAGGGGTAATTCCTATAGTTATTATTTCACTGTAATGTATTTAGATGACTATTTGAGCCTCAAAAAGTTCAGTAAAATGGTTTCTAAACTCGTAAATATGTTTTGTCAGGCATTGCACGACGGCAAGACACCAACGGAGGCCAAAAACATGCAATTACATTTTTGCGCGTTGTGTCCGGAATATTTCCCGGCATATGAAAATATTTACAATGAAATAGCATGGAATTAAGGGGGCGCAACTATGAGAGATTTTATCGAGCTTTTAAAGGCTTTCGGGCTTTTTGCGTCATGCCTTGTAATTGGGTATGGCAGTTTGTTTTTATTTTTTTATTAATATGCAATTTGCATAGGGCTCAATTATATTAATTTTTGACAAATATTTGTTGCGTACCCTTGGCACTGTGACAATAATTTGTTAAAGTAGGATTATAACAATTTTATACGGAGGCAGAAAGATGAAATTTACAGAATTAACAATTCAAGAAAGAAAAGCAGTAAAAGAAGCATTGGAATACATAGGCTACTTTGACGTAGCAGAAAGCCCAGAAATGCTCCAAGAATGGCTTGACGATGGAACTATAAGCATTGGTGCTGGCAGAAGCGGACGCGATGCCGTGTGGATTATTACAGAGTCGCACGAGTCAGCAGTTTATATTGACACCTTAGAGCCTTTAAGCCAAGAAGAAATTACAAAAGAATTTCTTTAAAAAGGGGGAAAAATGCAAAAAGTTAAAAAAGCAGCCGCACAGCTAGACAGCCGGGCGGCTATCTCTGTATTGAATAATTTAAAAAATAATCAAATTGTGGTTGAAAACTACAATATTTTTTGTGAGCTTTACGAAAAAGCAATTGTCTGCAAGGATTGTAGTCTCGCGCCGCTCTTCTCTGATGGCTCACTTATTGTGAAACAAAAAATTAATGATGATTGCATTGACCTTATAATTAATTTTTCTGTGAATTTTACCGAAAAAGGCTCTATTTTGGCAAATTTAGAATGCTTAAGGCTAGATTTTTTTGTGCAAAATGGATTCAGTGAAGACGACACAGCGCCGACAATTAAGGCGATTGAAAATAGACAACAGCAATTTAAATATACTGGTAAAATAAAAATCGAATATAGTTTAGATTTTGATAATATCATAGAGTGGGAAAACTCTTTAATTAGTGTTTTGGCGCGTCGCGGATATGCGAACCCAATCGAATATCTAAATGCGCAAAGCGATGTCGAAGAGATTCGCGCGAACTTAAAGGCTTGTATTGATTTATTTAAAGGGGTATTGATTTGCGTGGATTATCTGCTCAAGCACCCGGAAGAGAAGCACAAAGAAAGACACGCAAGAAGTCACAGCGGAAACAATCCAAGTAGCAAAAGCGTTCAAAAGCAAGCTGATAGTGTCCAAGTTATTTCCTTAAATTCTTTAAGATTTAAAACAGTGAATAAAAAAGTAGCAAATATGCTAAAAAGTAAGAAAGTCCACCGAATGGCAGAAAGTTGGAGCGTCCGGGGACATTACAGGCATTATAAGAGCGGGAAAGTAATTTTTATTGAAAGCTTTGAAAAAGGTAAAAACCGCAAACAAGCATCACAGAAAAAAACAAAATATAAGCTTTAGAACAGAAAAGAGGGCTGACGGATGAGCAACGAATTTAAAAGCCTTGATGCTGTAGAAACGGAAATTAGAGCACGTTACAATGGAAAATATCAAAGTGCGCCGGAATATCAGGCAAGCGAGCGCGCCACACGAAAAGCAATAACCGATATTTTTAGAACTGTCACAGAGTCGGGAACGTGTAACGATATTACCACGCTTATTAGTGGCAAGGGATACCGCCGGACGGCTTTTGATAACTACCTAAACCACAAAAACTATATAAGCCCAATAATTAAGGCTTGTTATAGATAGGGGGCGCATTATGTCAAAATATGAATATTTGGGGAAAAAGGAAATATTTGAGCGCGTTAAGGCGCTAGGCTATGAGATGCCAAAAATAAGTGATTTTAGCTATATAAAGTATGATTGTATAGAGTGGATGGAGTCGCACGAGTTAAAAATAACAGTTCAAAGGTCCGGTGAATGGTTGCAAGTTGTCGAAAAGCATGCACACGTTCACCCAGTCACATTATTTTGCGACTATCAAGCTGGAAAATATATAACGCGTTACCACTAGGGATATTTTATATCCCTTTTTGTCGTGCTTAAAATCAAGCGTGCAGCCGTTGGAGCTGTCGCAAGTTGTCCGGCTATGCGTCCGGGCATATGCACATTGACAAATTAACAAAAATATTCTATGATTTTATGATATACACATTTAAAGCCGTGTATTTGACGTTTTAAGGGTCTTTAAGCGTGTTAGCGTGGATTTTATCGAGTGCGCTACAATGAGCCGTAAAATGAGCCGTTTACAATGCTTTATAATATTGCTGTAGAGGTTCGAGCCGTCAAGCCGTGCCGGGTGCGAGTTGTTACAAGTCAGGCGCACCAACTCACGGAAAATGTTTGAATTTTCAGAAAGCTTTACTCAATTAAAGTGTGGTGTGAGTTCTTTGCAAGTTCTCGACAAGTTTTTGTAAAATTTTGCGAACGGATTTTTGAAATCGAAAAATCCAAAGGTAGGGGGGTATCAAAATATTTTAGGATATTTTTGAATTTTGAATCGCCAAAAAGTAAATGCTCTTGGCACTGTAGTCACTCTCTCCTAGTTCTTCAATCAATTTCTGCCGCGTCATTTCCGGATTAGTCCGGTGTATGTATTCTAATAGTCTGTCTATTTTATCCATATTTTTGCTCCAATAAATTAAATATTTTGTCAGCCGTGTATACAATATTCCGTCCGTACAAGCTCATAAAGTCTGCGATTATTTCCTCTGTCTCTATGTCAATGTCGCAGCCGTATGAAAATGAGTACACATGCACTAGCTCGTGGCATAGTATCTTGTCGGCCATGTAATCAGACACATTATCAGCTATCGTTACTGTCTTGGTTGTATTATCGGTCACTCCCAAACTAATTGTGCCGTCAGACCGCCTTAATTCGCTTGATGTGGGCTTTTTAAATTGTATGTGCCACATTGTACCATTAACATTAATAAACATCTGTATGCTCCTTTCTGAATAAAGCAAAAGCCACTAACCGAATATCAGCTAGTGGCTTTTTACTAGAGAAAGTAGTGATTATCTATTTCTCCGCATTTCTTTTCCCCATTATAAAAATAAAAATCTTCGGCATCAAATTGAAATATGCCAAACAATGAGTTCTTGCTAGATAAATACTTTATTCCGTCTTTATCTATATAATATTGAGTGACCTCATTATCAATGGGGCTGATTATCAAATCTCCATTTTTAAGGTTGTTAAAAGTTCCTATTTTTTGTCTTTTCATGAATAGCCTCCGTTTTATCCAAAAGTAAATGTATTCCTCTTCTGATGGCTTCACCTTTTGTGAAATTGTGCTGTTCACAATAGGCTTTCAACTTTCTTTCTGTTTCCTCATCAAGTCTGATACTAAATCTGCTTGATTTCGGATTGCCAACTTTAGGTCTGCCTGCTGGTGACATAAACATCACTTCCTTTCTTGTCACACCTTTATTATATTTATGTCACACCATATTGTCAAGCATTATTTTAAAATATTTTTCACTAGCCAATATTCAGTTATCAATGTGCAAAAACAGGCTACGAGCATTACTACCCATAGCCTTAATAATTACAGTTTTGACGCAAGATTGCTCATTTTGGTGCGCAAAAGGTTGCGTTCATCAGGCGTCATGTCGTTCAGAAGCTCTGATATATCTCCGCTCAATTCACGGATGTACATGTCAAGAGCTTTCATTTTATGCTCTTTGTCCTCTGTAGAAGCTCCTTTGTGCATTTCTTTTGTCTCGGTATAATGTCTCTTTGCTCTGCCATAATTGCTTTCACTCACATGTGGCGCAATTGGCTCAGAGTAGTACATCTTACCTTGGCTCTTATCCATGTCACGCATATACTCCATGTCGTTGTAGTTTACCGGCATGTGATAATATGGCGGTTCTTCATATCCCCTACGTGTTCCACGACCTTTAGGGGCAAATCTGCCATTTGCATAGCGATATTGGTCGTAATATCTTCTACCACTTTCTTCGCCATATTCTGCCTTAAGACTTCTTAGGAGTTCTTTGTCGTACTCTTCTTCCTCTTCATCAGCCTTTTTCATAGCTTTGGAAATTATTGAATGATATTCAGCTTCTGCAAGGTCTTTTATCATATCCACGACCTCACCCATTTCAGAAGTGTCAACATTCTCAACACCTTTTTCAAACTCATTGACAGCTTTCTCTGTAAGACACTCTTGCATTTTGTGTATTCTTTCAATGTGCATACTCTCACCCCCTAACCAATTCGATTTACTGTGATGTTAGCATTAGCAACACTGATAGCCTGTGTAGATGTGTTCTTGACAGAGATTGCCTGACAGCAACCGCAAGGAAGCCATACATCTGTTGCCATAGACACATTGTTAAATGCTTCAACTGCTGTCGGTGTAGAGATTGCCAGTGTAGATAAGTCTGGCTCACCCTCGACAGCAATCGCTAATGAAATTGCTCCTGCGGTTCCGCCTGTAGGAACTGCAATATTTCCGTTAAATTCTACTCTGTACTTTGCTTTGCAAGTGTTGGTAGCGCCTTTAAGGTTAATTAATCCGCTCCCTGTTCTGTGTGAAATATATCCTTTATTGCATACAGATGTTGGTGCATCTGTAAATAATACATTCCCATTTACTGCAACTGTCTGTGTTGCAACATTTGAAAATTCAGCCATTTTTATTACCTCTCTTTCACAAAATAAGGGCAAACATTATAGTCTGCCCTTGGGTTATAAGTAATACTGCTTAGCAGACATAATCTCGACTAACTCTCGACTAAACTTGGACTAAGCCTCGACTAAAAATGGTTTTTAATCAGTTTAGATTGAGTTAAACTCAATTAAGATACTCAATTATTCATTTTGCGTAGCTGCTACTTTTAGCTGCTACTTTTAGCAGCCACATCCGGTATTGCAACCACAGCCATATGCATAGCCATAAAGGTTAGAAGCTGGGAAAGATGGAACCGGTGTAGGTCTTACTGCATCAATAATCTGATTTGTCTGTGCTGCCATTGTAGTAGTCAGAAGTGCGTTCTGTCTATCCTGTGAAGCAGCTCTGCGTAAATCATTGTTCTCTGCCTGTAAAGTTGCAATCTTGTCATTTGTCAGGAAGTCAAGGATTGCTCTAGTTCCTGCCTGCTGGCTGTCAATAATATCTCTTGTATTATTGCACATTGTATTCTGCAATGTGTTTGCCTGTGTAGCCATGTTGTAATTTACACCCTGGATGGCTTCTCTCGTCTCGCAGCAGCAGTTAGCAAGCTGTGACTGTAAAGCATTGGTATTCTGCATATTAGCAACTGTATCAGCGTTTACTGCCTGCTGTATGCCGTATCCGGTCTGCATGATATTTGTGTTAATACCATTAAAGCCGGTAAGCATACTATTATTCATGGCATAAAAGCCGTCACATAAGCCATTTGAAATGCCATCAAGTTTTGACACAACAGCCTGATTATCAAAACCTCTCTGAATTTCACTGCCGACACTGCCATTAGTGCCACCGAAACCACCAAAGCCGTTACCCCAGCCCCCAAATATCGCAAATACTACGATAAGGAACCAAAGCCATGAGCCGTCATTCCAGTTATTTCCGTTGTTTCCGTCCAAATTCGCCACAATAGGTACGCTTGGACAATTTCCTGTGTTGAACATCTGTTTTACCTCCAAAATTTATTTCATAAAGAGCCGTGCGCACGTTCTCTCATATGCTATATTCCAAAATTACCTTTAATCTGCTTCATTACATCATCAGGATTAATGCCTTTTTCCTTGCATAAGTTTCTTGCCATTTGCTCAATTCCCTTGCTGTTTCCGCTTTGAGCCATGCTCATTGCATTCTGAATCATTGGATTTCCCATTACGCGATTATTGCTCATTATCTGTTGCATTATTCCCATTACATTCATGCTTTTTCACTCTCCTTGCTTTGCGTTCTTGAAGTTTTTCTCTGCGCCCCTAAAGATAATTGCTCAATTTTCTCAGATAGTTCGTTGAGCTTTGCCATAATACCCTCTGTGGCTTTCTCTGATAGGTCAAATTCAAGCTTTTCTGTGTCACCCGATAAAATGTCCGTCTTATCGTTTAAAACCGGCTTAAAAGTCAATGTGCGTATCGTTCCGTCAGCATTCCAGCTCTTAGCGTATATCTCTGTTAAATCCTGTTTTGGAAAAAATGCTACACTACCATCCATTGGCACCTCATTGGGATTGATAGTCTCAACTGCCTGTACTACTCTGCCACTTATTCCTTGTGTTGGCTCAGGCTGTTGGTATCTCTGATAGCTTGCCATTGGGTTGTACTGATATGCTCCATAATTAGGTGTATAATTCATCATTGGTTGTTGATACGGCATGTTCATCTTTGTTATCCTCCAAAACTTCCTCTATCGCTTTAATGACAAGGGATAATGTCATTAGGTCGATTTTTTGTAACTCACTTTTTGCAAATATTTTTTCTCTTACACTATCGTCGAACATAACATCATCTCCTTATGCCTAAATTGTGGCATAAAAAAAGAGAAGAGCATTTCCATGTTCTTCTCATATTTGTGTCATATAATGGCTTTTCTATATACAATTTTTACTACACACTTTTTGGGGTGGTTACTACACAGTTACTACACACTTTTTGTATTAAAATACATTAAAATACATAGAATTTTATATTTTTTACGATTTTACGAAAACTCCGCAGACCCTTTATTTTCCTAGGATTGCGCCATTATTTACGAAATCGTATGGCACTCCTTGATATACATAATAATTTTACCAGTTTTAGTACAAAAATGCCCTACGAGCGTTGATTTTTCAACATTCTGTAAATTGAGAGTGTGTACTACTACACACTTACTACACACATTTTCTTCTATATTCTATGATTTTGTTGTCGGTGCTAACGATTTTTTCAATGTCGGCAAACGACTTTTCAGGTGTAACATGTGTATACAAGTCCATTGTCATTTTCAGTGTTGCATGACCCAAATATGATTGAACAACTTTCGGCTCTATGCCTGACTCAAAACATCTTGTCGCAAACGTATGTCTGAATGTGTGACCGCTAAAAAATGGAAATTCATTGTCACTGCTCTTTGTATCATTTATCCGTCTTACAACTGAACGTATAGAGTCGCTGTATATAACCGAATTAATTGGTGTGTTAAACCTTGTAACAAACAAATATTCGTTCTGTTCTTTAGGCCTGCGTGTCGAAACTATCTTTTTAAGCTCAAATTGTTTCGTCAGATATTCCTTGCACACACTGTTAATTGGTACGTGTCTGTAACTCTGCTTGGTTTTTGGTGGCTCAACATGAAATGTCTTGCCTTTATCTTCAAGGTATTTCTGATACACAAGCGTCTTATTAACATCAATATATCCCTCGTCCATATGTATATCTGCAATCGTGAGTGCAAACAGTTCTCCTGGGCGCAAGCCTGTATTAACTGCCACATTATACATGTTGTCGTAAAATGTGCCTTTACATGCTTCAAAAAACTCGCTCTGTTGCTCTACTGTCAATGCAAAAGCATTAACTTCCTTGTCTGCTCTCAGCTTTACACCTTTCGCCGGATTTTTAATCATCAGGTCATCTTCCGTAGCTCTACTGAACATGTCGTTTAAAATAACCTTGATTTTGCTCTGTCTCTCATACTTATAGTTATCGTCAGAAGCTTTGTCGATAAGTAACTGCACATCTGACTTGCGAATAGATGTTATTTCATGGTTCCCTAAGTATGGTGAAATGTTCTTCTTATATATATGCGTGTACTCCCTAATGGTATTGGGGCGCACCCTCTTTTTCTTGTATACATTCATCCACCTGTCAAACCACACATCAAGGGTAATGCTGTCTCTAACACTTGTGAATTGTTGATTGTCGGTCACTGCTTTACTAAGTTCTTTCCGCAGTTCTGACAACTTGCTGTTGTAAATTGTCTTGCTCTTGCCGAACCTATCTTTATATCTGCCCTGATAGAGTCCGTCCTTGCGCTGGGTTATTCCGACTCCCAGCTCTTTTCCTCTCAAATCCTTTCCCATACTGATTTATGGCTCCTTTCAAAATCAAAAGCCATTATATGATAATATCTATATTACTACATAATGGCTCATAATTCAATATATCTATATACTATCTGTCTTTTCGAGGTATTTTTCAAACTCCTTGCGCTTGACTAATCGCTTGCCTCTTCCAACAAAAAGTACAAAAGGGCACGAGGGATTATTAAGCATATCATTGATTCTGTTAATTCCGATGTTACTGTATTCCGCAGCCTCATCAATCGTCAGCGTTACCTTTTCCCATATTGGCACTTTGTTAATCATCGCCTGACTCCTTTCTATCTTTTCTTTAATGTCTGCCACTCTCCGGGAAGTGGTCGTTTTTGAGATTAATAGTCTCTGCGATACCTCTTCAAGGCTCTTATCAGCAACTAGCAACTCAAAAACTTCCGCTTCTTCGTCTGTGAAATTGGCATTTTTTAAAATTTCTTCAAGTTCCGGTCTAGTCAGCTTCGAAAACTTCATAGACCTGTCTCCTATTCTTCGGTTTTGCTTGCACTGTGTATACAAGTATTTGAGTATCGGCATGAACTGTTGCACGGCTTGTTGTCCTCGTATACACATTGTCTTTCGATTGGTTCTATATCACTTATAGTTCTGCTATTCATCTTATCGTCACTTCCTTTTTATATTGTTCTGCCATATATTGTCCGTAACTCATGCCCTTGCTCTTAGCAATCTCGCAGATTTCCGCAAGTTTGTTTTTCTTGACAGGCTTTCTTTTGAGTCTTTTCTTTTCTCTGATTTTTCTTAATTCTGTAGCTCTCTGCTGTCTGTGTGCTTCACAACACGTATTTTGGTTAGCTGCGGTCGGTGTAAATATCTTGCTACAGACTACACATTTAATTGGCTTGTAGTGCTTCATTGCTATCTCCTTGCTTAATATTCAGATTTTTAAACATAGCACACATAACATCTACCACAATTGAGTTGCCGAATTGCTTATACAACTGCGTATTGCTGTTTACTACTGCCATTTTGTCAATATCTTCATCAGATACACCCATTAGCCGTCCACACTCTCTCGGTGTCAGCTTTCTAATACGATATTGCGTGGCAATATGGCTATTCGCATATCCGTGTGTTTCGGCTACAAGATTAGCCGATATGCCATTATCAGAAATAACTGTACCGCATTGGGAACCGTTGCTTGATATTTGACCGACTTTTTGGATATTATTTTCAAGCAATAAATTATCTTTCTGCACACTCGTTAAGCAATTACTTGTACCTTGCATATTCACCTCTAATCTCTGCTCTGTTAGACTTCCCGCAGTTCTATCTGACGGATTATTGGGATTTCTGCCACGCATAGCAACTATGCACATATTGTCTTTATGACTGCCTATGCCTTTATAATATCGTGATGTCACTGTGCTTGCAGTAGGTGTATTAATGTCGCATATTTCCGCATTATCTAAGCTGTCTAAGTGTCCGTTAGGCATTTTATCTAATTTGCATGGAATTTGCTCTTCAAGAATTTTCGGCTCTTGATTGCCACCTTGCATTGTACTCAATGTTGGACTGCACCCCCCCACATCATAAATTCTGTTGGTACTCTCAAATTTTGCTTCAAGAGAGCCTATTACATTTACATCTGCCATTACTTCAATCACTCCGCTACTTGTTTTATTGGCTCTTAGGGTAGGGCAAATCCCCCCTAAGTACCTTTTCGCCACCGAATTTTTTGCTTTCAAAAAGCGTTATTCCGATAGCATCTGTTAGTTTTTCCATTCAATCACTCCATTACTTCCATAATTATCAAGGCCTTTATAATCTCTTGCCCTAAGAGTTACGGCTACATCAATCTGTTTTTCTGCCGTCTCTCCCATATCCTTTAACAACCAAGTTTCCATCTGACCGCAAGTTTGATATTCCACAGTCATATCTTGCCTTGATACAGTTCGCAACTTCTCTCTGTTGTGGCTTATTGATTGTTCCGTCAACGCAAGTCTGTCTGTCTGTCTGTCTGTCTGTCTGTCTGTCTGTCTGTCTGTCTGTCAAGATTGTGTTGTGGTAATGTGCCGTTGTCAATAAGCTGTTTTATCAGCTTGTCAGCCTTTTCATTGTTAATGTAATACTTTTCATCTACATTATCCTCGAGATAGTCTTTTAACTTCTTTTTGAGTGGTATGGGCTGTGGGAAATGGTAATTGTACTCGCCCAGGAATGAAAACATAAAACATCTTTCACGATTTTGCGCTACACCATAATTTTTAGCGTTCAAGTCTTGATAGTAATTTGTGTAACCTAAGCTTTCAAGGAAATCTAGCCACTTCCTAAAGTCGGGCATATTATCCTGACTATGTACTTGTGGCACGTTCTCCATGAATAAAATCTGTGGCAATTCTCCGTTGCTATCTCTGATTTCTGTTAGTATTCTCTCAACTTCCCACAACAGACCGCTTCTTGTACCGCTGCCCTTAGACATTCCGGCTTGTTTTCCGGCAACTGATAAATCCGTACAAGGGAATGAGTAAGTAAGTAAGTGAATGCATTTGTGTCGCAGATATTCAAATCTTCTGCATGAACCTTAGTTATATCCATTGTAGGAAAATCTGTGCCATGCACTGCGTTATAGCTTGCTATGGCATACTTATCAAACTCCACAACTCTGTAATGCTCAAATTTAGCGCCTATTCTCTTTAGTGCCATTGCCTGGCTTCCGTAGCCGGTCAGCCAGCAAATAACTCTATAAGACGTATTGGCTTTGTGACCTTGATAGGCTCTCTAGTTATGTCGAATAATGTTATCTGCTGCATTTCATCACTTCCTCTCTGTATTTCCAACCATATCCACCGGCATGATTTCTCAATCCTTTACACACCGCTCTGATATTTGAGCTAGTTCTCATATTATTTTTTCTTGTTGCTTCCGATATTGAACTATATTCAGAAATAATTTCTTTTGTGTTCAAATCAATTTTTAATACAGCTCTACAAGGCCTACCGGCATGGTACTTTTTTCTGTCTTGTAATCCCATCCTGTATGCGTGTAATTGGTTTTCCGAATTATTGCACCATTCAAGATTTTCAATCCTATTGTCCGTTTTAATGCCATTGATATGATTCACTTGTGGCTTATCAAAAGGATTTTCAATAAAAGCCATTGCAACCAATCTATGCACTTGTTGCGTTGGCAATGCTTGAATGTGAGTGATAACATGGTATCCCTTTTTGCTAATTGATTGCTTAAGCGTTTTGCCATGCTTTATATAATATCCTTTTCCATTCCATATCTGTCTGTCTTTAGAACGAACATTGCCAATATTGGAAACTTCATATCCAACGCAATTTGGTATGTCTTTCCATATTTCTTCCATTTTCTCTTACCAAAAGGAAACCTCGGTTTTATGTGCGCACAACCTATTCCTTTCTGATAAATTAATTAATGTTTAATATTTTCACTACACCACTGCTCTTGTATCTCATCATCAGTCTTATCTCGTCCGTAGATGTCGTACCATGCAAACGCTACCTCTGTCAGACCGATTAATCCGAATATTATGAGGGCAGTGTATACTGCTGTTGTTATGTTGGTCATTCTGCATCACTCCAGTCTAATTTTTGGCCACAATTCCAGCAAAACATTGTATTCTGCCGTTCGTTCATGTATTTTTCTAAACATGCATTTCCACAAGTAGGACATGCATAAGCATATACTCTTATTAACATACCTCTGTACGAATCGGTTTTTTCTCGGTTTCTTCGATACCTGCTTTTCAAGTGCCTGTATTGCTATTCTCATTGCTTCTGCAAGCTCATCTTTAGTTGTATTTAGTGGCATCCCTTGGGGGCTACTAAAGGATGTTGCAAAACCAATAGTATTACAGATTTTAATTGCTTCACTCTCTGTCATATTATATCCTCCTCATATCTATCCTCGTGAATTTCCCTATCCTCTTCGTGGGAATAAGCTCTTTTACAATGTGTGCAAAAAGCTAAAAGTTCCTTTATGTTTGTACTTTTCTCATATTTGCAACCGCTACATAGGCTTGGTTCTTTATTATTCTTTTCTGTCATGCTATCCCTCGCTTTCTAATAACTCTGCATTGTCAAAGATGTTTCCGACAACTTCATATTCAGTATCATATTCAAGCCTGTGCTTATAATATTTTTCGTTAGGAATTGTACATATAATTTCAAAATCTCCAAATGTTATAAGCACATTCCCCTTGCTATTATTTATTTTTACAATGTCATTCTCCCAAATCAGCTTGCCGTTCTTATCTTTCAAGCCGGTGCATTGGCAAATAGTGGTCGGGTCTACTTTGTACCATCCGTCTGTCTCTCCGCTAGAATAAAACATTGTGTTAGGTTCAAATATTATGTGTGCTTCTTCACAATCCGTAAACACATCTAAGCCTTTTGCATAATATCCTTGCACCCATTCTCCGTTATCAACTCTCTTGGCCTTGAATAAGTATCTATCTTCCATGCTCATCACTTCTTTCATATTTTTCCTAATCTGTCGTACCAATTCCCACGATAACAATTCCAATAAAAATTATGAAAAAAATTAATTTACTCATAAGTGTCCTCCTATTCTGCTTCTGATTTAAGCCAATCTTTCCAACATTTAGAGCATTCTGTTTTTTCACAACAGCAATCACACGGAACATCTGCATACTGTGATGAAATGCCATCTTCTCCGACAATATCTAAAAAATCTGCTAACTCTTCATCCGACATGTTCCTTATCATGTCGGCATTTGTTGTTGTGAATTTAGATGAGGTAATCTCCATCGTCACGTCCGTAATAAGTCCATCTCCATAACCATCTAACTTTACATTTTCAATACTGCCAGCAAAATTACCATTTAAAGATAAATTCAATATTCTCGGTTTTCCTGTAGCACCATATCTATTTTCTTTTGTATCAAGAATTTTTATCAAATCACTAACTGTCACAATTTTCACTTCTCGATTCTCCTTTCTGCTATCACATCTGCAACAAGGCTCATTATCTATTGAATTGCTGTTGCGCTGGCAGTTACAAGTGCTATTAATACTGCCATTCAATTCAGCCAATTTGTTATAATAGTATCTTATATACTCCTTGCCATACATATTTACTGTCTTTTCAAACTCGTAAATAGCATTACATTCCGCAAGCTCTTTTATTTGTTTGCTACTACACATTATTCTCCACCTCTCAATTCTTTTAAATATTTCTTGTGCTCTTTTCTGAATTTCTTAGAATGTTTTTCAAGAATTTCATAAATGGCAATCTCATTGATTTGTGACTGTCCAAGTGGGTCTGAGACGCACCAGCCGTCCGGTAACAAATACTCAATGATGAAGTGCCGGAATTCGGCATCACTCATGCCAACACCATACATGTTGTCTTTATCTTTTCTTGCTGAATATTTCTCTTTGAAAAACTCACTAATTGTCATTCTCCACCTCTCAATTCTTTCAGTTTTGCTTCGGCTTCGGATTTTGTGAGAAATACTGTTTTGCCAAACTGCTTATCATAAAAGGCTATTGAACTATCAGGGTCTGCGCAAAGCAAAGCTTCAATGTAAAACTCGTTTCTCCCTGTTCCTAGTGTACTGTGGTAATCGACTCGGATAACCCTGTACCTCTCCGCTTCACCACAACCCAAGACGCCGTTGACATATACTGTATCTCCCACCTTGCAAGGCAACTTGATAAGTCTGCCCTGTTCCTCTAAGTCCTCATAATCAGCAAGTTTTTCAATCATATCTTCAACAAGTCCGCAATGACAATCACTGTTATGACATGCATCGCAATATGAAGTATATACTGCGCAAGAATTTTCTCCATAGTCTCTGTTTGTTAATCTCTCCATTACTGCTCCTTATCCGGAAGTTTAGCCAGTTTCCATGGTGTACACCTATCGCCAGTCCACGATGTTGTTCCATTGCTCCAAGCATAAACTACCCCATTATCATATTTCGCAAAATATCTTTTACCCCACTCGGAAAAACTGCTATCTCTTACCAGTATCGGTGTATCAACTGCAACTTCTGACCAGTCAACAGGCGGTTCAACATATTCACTATTCGCCCATTTTTTCGTTTTATCTCCGCAATAGCCATAACTGTAAGTATTGAATAAACAATGTTTACACTCTAATTTATAGCATGCTATCGGCTCTAATGTTGCTTCGTCAACTGCTATTTTGCTACCACCACAAGCAATATCCAAAATCTGTTCTGCAAATTTCTCTCTATTTGTCATTTATTTGTACTCCTTTCCCATAATCCGGCATATGCTTGAATCTTTCATATGCCTTATCATCTCTGTGCTTTTCCATATAGGCTTTTTGCCTATCGTCTCTCATCTGCTTTATGTGAGCATTTTGAGTACTGTCGTTATCCCATGCGTAAGTCATTAATCAATCACCTTTATGTACCTTTCATCAACGTAATTAACTTCATCAGCAAGGCATTGTGCCACCTTTGGCAATGTCAGACCGAATTGATTAAATTTATACAATGTGTCGATTAAGCCCCTAAATTCTGCGATAAACTCTTTAATTTCTCTGACCGACAATTTAAACATCAATTTAAGTGCCGTACACGCTAAAACCATGTAGCTGTATGCCGTGTCATTTAAAAGCTGTCGTGTGTCATTTATTGTCAGTGGATTATTTCTCTGATAAATCCTAATCAGCTGTTGCATCGGGATTAAATTAATCTCTTTCTGCACATCAATGCCGTATTTCACTTTCAAAAGTTCGGCAAGCGTTTCGGTTTTCATTTCATTTTCAGTCTGCGCTCTTTCAAGGTACTCGTTTATGGTTCTTTCAAGCCTTACAATACGCTTATTGCCGAATCCATGATGCAAATACAGTACATAGTAGCCTAAGCCCATAAAGTCTGTGAAAGACCGCCTTACGAGCTTTCTGCGGTTATTACTGCTTCTCAGCGTAACTTTTTCGGATTTTGTCCATGTAAAATCCGGCTCTTTGTGCTTTTTCTTTGGTTTCAGTTTGTTGCTCATATTTCTTCATTCTTTCTTCAAGTTCTCGTTTTGCCCTGATAAAACAGGCTTCGGTAGTTTCTTCTGCGACTTTTACAAGCTCTTTACCGCGCCACCGGATAGTTATTTTTGCTTCCTTGCTATTTGTTCTGTAGAACATTCGCAAGTCATATTTCCTTTGCAGTGGTCGGTAAAAATCGTAAAAATCTTTCAAGGCGTCCATTGTGGACTCCTTTCTTTTATTTTCTGCCGTGCCAAGTTTGCCTTTTCGCAAGTCGCATTCTTAACGTTCTGCTGATAGTGTTTTTCGCAGACCTTATATCCGGGCTTTACAGGATTGTCACAGAAAAAGCATAGTCCTTGTTCATATCTGCCGGTTCTTTCAGGCATTTTGACGCGTGCTCTTCTCATTGTTTCTCTGCAAAATGTGCAAGTGGTATGCCCCGGGTCTGCTTTCCTTTTACGACAGCGTGTGCATATGCCATTTTTCTTGTCTTTTTCGTATCGTGCTTTTCGCCATGCTTTTTGTCGCTCATTGTATTTTTCAACATCAGTAGCACGTTTCTTTGACATGGCTTCGGCTGATTTTGCCCTACACTCAACACAGCTTTTTTCGTCACCATATAGCAAGTTTTTACCACACCTAGGGCAAACACCGACTGCCTGTAATTTTTTATAAAGTTCTCGACCATATGCTGTACGTTTGCTGTTACATGCCGTACAAACCACACCTTCTCTATCAAGTGGTTTTCCACAAAGCACGCAAAGGTTACTGGCTTTTCGTTCCTCATACCTTTGTCTGGAATATTTGTCTTTTATCATTTTTCGCTAGGAGTAAAGCCGGCTTTAATTGTGCGCACAAACCTCTTTCCTCCTATCTTTTCATCTGCTCGATACGTTCTTTAATTTCTTTTGGCATTGGAATGCCTTTAATCGACTTATTTTGGCTTTTATTATCTTCAAGCGATAATTTTATCGTCTGTTGATTTTTAGAGCTGATTTGAGCCGAATACGAGCTTTTATTGGTACTTTCAATCAATGCCTTTATATCCTTTGGCATTCTTTGATACTCCTTCGCTCGATTAACAACTGTCCTGTAGGTTCTCATAAAGTTTGACTGCACTACGTTTTCAATGCTCTTGCTGTCCGTCAGCGCCCAGTTTCTAAGATTATCAGGACTCCCGACAGCCTTTTGTACAAGTGGTGGTAGCTTGTTAAATTCTTCAACTGCACCATAATAGCCATTTCGTAGTGCCCTGCTAACAAGGAACCACGCTTCCATTTCGTTAAGCTCCTGTGGGGATTGAACCTCATGCAGTTTGTTGATTAACTGTCCAATGCTTGGCGCAAATCCGCTTGTATCGGAATGCACGTAAGTTTTCAATGCCATAGATATTTGACTGTAGCTGTATTCTTCCAACATCATATTCCACACATCTACTGTCTCTGATAAATTGCTCGGCTTGTAATTGGGGTAGCAATCACACATTATGCGAATGATTTTAACTGTCTCGTCTCTTGTCAAGAATCGCCACCCACCTTTAGATGTTCTGCAATTTCCTCAATAAGATTGTTTTCCATTGTTGTCTTTGATTTAAACAAATTCACAACATCGTCAATAGCTTCTCTGTAGCCAACTGCATATCCGTGGCCATATCCGGCTTGCCTGTTTTCTTCTAACATTCTTTCTGAAATGTTAGGTGACATTCTGTGTTCTTTTTCTGCCATTTTTATCGCTCCTTTACACATTATCCCAATCAATGATGCCTTTGTTAGCTGAATGTGGCTCATTGTCCTTTAATGCAAACAGTCCTTGCCAGCAATGGTCTACTGACTGATTGAGTATTTTAACAGCTAAATCATTATCGCCCTTTGAAAGTCTCTCGATAGTATTCATAGCTCGGTGTAATGCCATTTCGGTGCATATTGGCTTTTTGATTTTCTTTCTCATTGTCAGATATTCCTGAAAAGCGCTCTCTAGCATTTCATCATCAGGGTAGTAGACAGTTTTCTTTTTAGATATTGATTTATCAATATCTTTTTCTTTTATATCCTTATCTTTACTACCCTTAACTACACTTACCTCACCTATACTTTCCTTACCTACGGATACATCTTGTATACATTTTGTATCCATTTTGTTTACATCAAGCGTATATGCTTTATTTTTCTTTAACCCCAACATTGATTTTTCTTCAACATAATCAGTAGGTCTGTATCTGTCTGCCTGTATGTAATTGTGCATTTTCCAATGCTTAATCACAATTACACCGCTTTCAAATAAGAGCACAAACGATTTTGCAAGTAAGAGTTTAAAATCATCATCGGAAGCACCGCACATTCGCTGTATTTTCTTAGGATTATTAACAAATCCGTCATCATCAGCATTCATAGATAGGTGGAAGTAAAGCATTTGAGTACTGCTCGGCATATCGAGAAAAGCGTCACTTTCAGTTATTTTTTTAGCAAACATTCTACGTTCTGCCATTTTTAATCTCCTATTTTCTTCAAGTTTCGGTTGATGTATTTTAATCTTTTTTCTCACAGTTTATGCGCTTCAAGTTGCGTCCCTGTTTGAATTTCACCCATTCTTCAATCTCGACATTAGTGACCGCGAAAATCTGTTTCAAAATTTTCAAACAGATAATTACATCAGCCATTTCCTCAACAAGATTGCTTCTGTCACCTACACCTCTAATTTCCTTGCTAATTGCCTGTGACAGCTCGGAAAGCTCTTCCATGCATACCACAGACTGCATTCCCTCGCCATAATGCTTTATGCTCTTGGAAACTATTGATTTGTCAACATTAATCTCCATTTTTATTTCCTTTCTTTGATGTTTAGTTACTTTCTTTCTACAATGTGTTGCTCCAAACTTAGACTTGCCAACATATTCGTAACAATCAACACATTTCCATTTGCCGCTCTTTTTCGGTGTATCTGAACATCCATAGTATCTATGATTCTCGTTCGGATAATTGTTCCAGCAATGGCAATCATAGTCTTTGTTAGTCATTTTTATCAGCTTTCTTAAAGGGAACTCCTCTAAAATGCTTATCAAGGTCTAATTCTGTTCCGTCAATGTTGCCATTCAGCTTATTTTGGCAGTGACACAATAGTGCTTCAAGGTCGCAAATTCTGCCTGCTCTGTATTCACCGCGAATAAAATCCAAAACCCTATCTACACTTTCCAACCTATATGCAAGTTTATAATCGTCACTACTTTTAAAACAGCTATTGGCAAGCTCTCTGTATTTTTCTGCCTCTGCGTATTTTTCTTTCGCCTTGTTTAAATATTCTTCCGCTTTTGTCATTCGCTTTCACCCGCTTTCAATAAATCCATAAACTTCTCGTACTGTTTCTGCGATACTTTGTTGTGCTTCTTATCGTCTCTAATTTCGATTTTAAGATGTTTTTCAGCGATAGAGGATAATTCTCTTGCCAACACCTTTTTACCTTGCTGTATGCCCTGCATATAGCCTTTAGGTGCTTTTCTCTCGCCTATTGAACCACTAGCACGATTTTCTCCTTGACCGCCTAAACTGACATTTCTAAGCTGATACCCTTTATCAGCATATAGCTTAATGTAATACTTCTCTTCCTCGTCAAGCTGACTTTCGGGAAAATTCAGAAATTCAACTCGCCAACCATAAGGATTTTTCTCTTTGTCGTATAGCTTGTGTTTGCGTAAGCTAAGGTCTATGTGCTGTTCATATCCTACAAGGTGGCTTGCCAATCTGCTAAGCGTATGTACCGCCTGTCCGATATACGCATACTTAAATCCGTTTTCATCTTCTCGGAGCAAGAAGTATATTCCGCTTTTGTCGTTCAGCTTTGGATTCAGCTTCAATAGTCGCTTTTTATTTTCCTGTTCAATCGCCTTGGCTCTTGCTATGTTCTGATAATTCAAGAGTTACCACCTGCCTTTAAATATTCTGCAATTTCCAATGCAATTTCTTGTATCTTAATCAAAATACCTATTATTGCAAAATCTTCGCTATCATATCTATTTTTTATTTCTTCGATTTTATCAAAAATCAGTTTTGATTCTCTGCTTATACCTTCTTGATACCAAAAATCTGCAGTTTGCCCTTGATTATTTCGCATTTCTTTCAGTTCTTCTAGCCACTCTGCAAGCTGTTCATGTTCATCTGCACATTTAATGCAAGACTGATACATCATTCCGTTTCGCTCAAAATTCGCATAATATCTCTGCTCCTTAGCTTTTTCTCTTGCGTGTTCTATCGCTTCATCAATCGTCATGCTTGACACCTGCCTTTACTATCTCGATTGCCTTACCATAAGCAATTAGCTGACCTAATTCTTTCGGTTTATCTTTTATAATGTCATCAAGGATTCTGTTTACAGGGACTTGACTTTTTAATTCTTCCAACTGTCTTACAACCTTGTCAATATCATAAGTTGTTGGCACATCGTCAACATTTATCAGCTTATTTACTCCGCTATAACAATGACTTGTAATTATGCCATCTTTACACTTCGATATTTCCTCTGCAATTACTGCAAATACTTCGTTTGTATAATCCATTGTTTTTCCTTTCTAGGACAGCCGTTATTGACTGCCCTGTAATCAACCGACTCTTAGTTAAATGGTAATTCCTCGTCAATACCATTAGGAATTGACATAAAGCTATCATCGGGCTTTGGCTGTGGCTCCGCACTGCTGCCACTTGAATTTTTACTGTCGCAAAATTCCAACTTAGATATGTTGCAATCGTTAGTGTAGACTGTGTTTCCGTCTTTATTCTTGTAACTGCCTGTAGTCCACTCACCGATAACTGCTATCTTTGAGCCTTTAAATACGTGCTTTTCTACTGTTTCAGCAATTTTGCCAAAAGCCACGCAGTTAATGAAATTTGCCTTATCGTCTTTTTTCTTAAAATTCTTGTCAACGGCAAGTGTAAACCTTGCTATTGCCATTGCATTTTCACCCTGTGTATATCTAATATCCGGGGTTCTAGTCAATCTGCCCATTAATGCTACAATGTTCATTATTTTTCCTCACTTTCTACTAACTCAAATCTGTATTCTTTTCAGAATTATATATTTATTATTTACATCTTGATTTTATATACCCTAATTGGTTGCCCTTCACTTTTATCACTTTCTTGCGGGTAATATGTATTACCAATCCATTCAAATTTTAAATATACTAATTCAAAATCATTTTTTTCAATGCTGCAGTTTTTAGGCAATCCATGAAAATTTTTACTAAGCCTAAAACAAGCCTCTACATCATTGTCCTTATACCAATTCATATTTATCAAAAATTGTGTTTTATCATTACTGATGCCGCTATAAAAGTTTCTCATTCATACCTCCAATCTGCTCAAAATAAACTCTTGGCATATAATCTCCTTTCTAAAACGGACACTCATTAGGATTTTTTAATCTTTCAAAACCGACATATCATATCTGCTTTCAATAAACTTCAATGTTTTGGCATGATTGCACCTATTTCCGAGATATGTGTAAATCCGCTCCATATCTTTCTCGGTAAAGTCTGTTTCCAAAAACTGATTTACGCCGCTAAGTATAAATCTGTGAAATTCATCATTGCTCTGTTTACTGTTATATGGTTCCATCTTGTATGCAGGTCTTGATAGCCATTCCAAAACTTTACACTTTACATCTGTTTCATTTTCACAATCTTTTAATCCGAAATATGTATTGCTTCTAATATGTGCTATAAATTCTGCGTTATGATTTATAACGCTATTAGGAAAACAATTCATTAACTTTGTAACTATATCCCAACTAATCAAAACGGACATTCATCCCCTTTCCTTAAAACCCATTCCTTGTTACGCTCCGCAACATCCACATTTGCCCCACAAGCGACTTTTTTCATCTTCTCGATAAAACTATCGCTATCAGCATTTTCACTTGATAAATGGCACATTATGACGTTCTGCAAGCTATCTGAATAATTTGCTTTAACAAAATCGCAAGCTGTATCAATGGATAAGTGACCTCTGAATACATGGTTAGCTTTGCCTGTGTTATCCCTGCCGATTAAATCCTTGTCATAATTCACACCTAAGAGAATGTGGTTTATGCCTTTGAATTTCCATTTGACTAATTCACAATCGGTTATGTAAAGCATTCTTCCCATTTCCTTGTGAGTAATCAGAAATCCGAATATCGGGCAAGGTGTTCCGTCTGCATTGGTATGTGTCCAATTTCCGTCTATTGTTGTTAAATCAAAGGGTTTTACTGTAAATCCACCCATATTCATTGACATATAATCAATCTTCAAATATGGTGCATAAATTGGTATTCCCATTGATTTAAAATCGTTCAATGACTTGCTGTGGTCTAGGGTAGGTGGGTGTGACTTATAATCACACCCTTTATCCCCCTTATGTTCCAATCTAAGCCTTTTTTAATCTCCTTAATCGGTATTCCACAATCAAGGATAAGTGTTTCTCCACTGTTGGAAGTTAGCAGATAGCAATTTCCGGCTGACGATGAGCCTAAGCATTTTAATCTCATACTCACACCTCGATTTCATCATCCTGTGGGAACTGAAAAATAGCATTGTTAATAAAATCTACTTTTGACGGCTGATTTTCTGCTTGCACAATAACACCGCATTTCTTTAATCTTTCAAATTCCTTTGCCATATTTTCTGAAATATCAACATTCTGCATTACAATCGGCATACCGATATATGCTTCTCTAAGCATTTCCATAGCCTTATACGCTTTCTCTTTGGAAGAGTACTCGCCTAATACATATTTCTCTCCATTGTATAGTGCTATAACGCTCTCCATTGCGTGGCACACAACTGTCTGCTCATAAGGCAAATCAACATTGCCATGCTGTGAAATTACTCTCATATCAGTTCTCCTCACTCTGCATGAACGGCGGCAGCTCCTCTGACTGCTTGTCAGCTGTGTCGGTTGGCTCTACATCAATTATGTTGTCCTCGTCAAAATCTACTGTGTTTGCGTTCTGCTCAATATCGTAGGCAACATCCTGTTCAAGCATTTCATCGTGGCTGATTTCCTCGTAATCATCTTCTTTACCAAAACCGCTATGAGTATTGTTGATAGCTTTGAGAAGTCTGTTCTTAACAGTTTTCATAGCCATCTGGTCTGCGAATTTCTGATGAACTCCGTTTCCAGTCTCCTTATATCCGTATCCCTGTTTCCAAGCGGTCTTTATCTGCGCCATAGTCATAACTTCTGCAATCTTCTCACCATTTCCCATAATCGCTACCGCATAAGCACCAACAATCTTGTCATTGTCGATATTCTCAAAGCTCTGTTCGTGGCAATCAATAATTGTCTTTGCATCCTCCTTGTGGTACTTGAATACATCCCCTTTATAAATAACTGATGCATTAATGTCTTTAAGCCCATATCTTCTAGCAAGACAAGTTGCACCATAAACAGACGGCTGACAGCTTAATTTGCCCGCATAAGCGACTGGGTAACACTGTTTCTTTCTTATTGATAATCCGTCTGTTACCATTTCGATAAGTGCATTTTCAATACTTGCCCTTGTGCAACTCTGTAATACAGGCTTCTTATTCATATCCTGTGTGTCCTGTAAGATAAGCATTGCTGACATAAGCTCGTTTGTGTAGTTATAATCTTTAGGAAATGTCAAGCCAAATTTCTCTTTCTGCTTGATTTTTACAACCATTCCCTCTGTAAAATCTTTTGCTACAAGCTCTCTGCTTTCAGCTTCTTTCTTTTCTGCAACTGCCGTATTCTCTGCCATAATTAATCCTCGCTTTCTGTCTCATCTCTCCATGCTTTAAATTGCATATTCAAATCTTTCACTTTTACCTCAATCTCGTCTACCTCTTCCTCTTGTTCGACTAAATAGCCAACAAGTTCAAGCATATTGTGTAGAACATCTTCCTTTGATAGATTTGTTCTTATTTCTTCCATTTTCCTAAACCTCATTGAGAACCTGAACCGCAAACAGTTCATTGGACGTCTGCTTGAATAAAACTCCGTCAGATATAACTGTATACATATATCCGTCATACTTAAGCTCTACAGTGTGCTTTTTACCGCCCATATAATAATTTCTCTTCTTAATACTCATGCCTATGCCTCCTATAATCCAAGTAACTTTTTGAGTGTTTCTCTTGCTCTCTCAGCTTCGTCTTTCACCTGTTCCTCGCTTTTATCAGCAAGCCTAATCACCATTTTGTACTCTTCCTCTGAAACTGACTCTTTAAGCGCACGTAAAACAGTGACTGCCTCTGCCATAATATTGCTTCTTGTGCCTCTAAATGTAACTTCTCCGTCTTCTGCTTTAATCATTCCTATTCCTCGCTTTCATTTATTATTTTTAATTCAGCTTTGAGTTTTTCAACTTCTTCCAGCTTGTCTGCAATTCTTCTTTCCGCCCTGTTTCGGAATGCCTCTTTTGCATATTCAAAGTTAGGTTCTGTAAGAAACATGCAATTAAAGTTAGTTATTCGCCCAACATCATCTTTCTTTGCCGTACTAAGGTAGTTTGGAAAAACTCTATCAACAGCCTTGTATGTCTTGGGTTTCTCTTCCGCTTCGCATTCCTTAACGCATAAGCCTTTAGGGTTACTACCATAAGTATCTAAATTGTAAAAGTATAATTTCATATCACACCGCCTCAATCACAAGCTCTTTGTCCTGTGTATGTTTCAACATAATCAACTGGTTATCAATCTGCGGTATTCTCCAATCGTCAACGCTCTCTGTATCATCAATAATAATTGGAAAATTAACGCTTGCCACTTTCTGAAAAGCCCGGCATATGTCAACTTCTGTCAGCATTCTTGCCCCATGATTAAGATTTCTTGCATATGCTTCACCATTGTAAACAAAGTCGCAGCACTCCTCGGTATCACCATTTAAGAGTGGTCTAAACAGCTTTGCTGTGGCAAAATTCAGATACTTATTAACATCGGCCTGTAAAAGCTCGTTTTTCTTTCGAGTAAACTCTTTCAGCAAATCAAGCTTTCTTTCCCAATCAGCAATTTCTTGATTGAGGTCTTTTCTCTTATCTTCAAGGTCGGCTATGCTATCGTCTATACGCTTGTTATTTGCCACACCAAGCTCAATCTTTGTATCAACCGATGAAACTTGCCTTAACAGTTCGTTTCGCTCGTTTTTGAGCTTTCTGATAAGTTCTGATATATCGTTTTCATCTGCAAGAGCCTTCTCTTTCTCCTCGATTTTAGCTTTAAGCGCCTGATACTCACTGTTACCTGTCATATCAACATCAGTAGGTACCATTCCAAGCTCTTTAGCGATGCTATCACGTTCAAACTCGTTAGCAACAGTATCACGCTTTTCTATCATCTCCTTGAGTTCTGCTTCAAGGTCAGCTATTTCTTTCTTCTTGTCCTCAATAGCCTGTTTGAGTTCCTTGCTGACACTTGATAATGAATTGCCCTTATCCTCAAGCTCTTTAAGTTTCTTCAATTTTTTATCACTAAAATCAGTTCTCAAACTCTCTATTGTATCTTCCGGCAATCTCTGACCACACATCGGACAATTAACACTGCTTTCATCAAAGGAAAGTGCCTTTGCTTTTTTCCAGTCAGCACGTACCTTTGCTAAGTCTATTGCGCAATCTCCAATCTCTCTTTCGGAGCTTTTAATGCTAGCTTTTCCAGCTCTTATCATTGACTCTGTTTTGCGGATTGAAACATCGAAGCCGTCAATCTGTAACTGTAGTTCCATGCGCTTTTTCTGATTGTCGGCATTGGCTTTTCTCTCCATATCTGAAAGCTCAAATTTAAGGTTCATAATGTCCTCTGTAGCTTTCTGCTTGCTCTCTAAAATCTTATTGTAGTCGGACAGCTTATCTTCAATTTCCTTAAGCTGTGGCTCGTATGTTTTCTTCTGCAATTCAAGCTCTGCAAGGTCTGTATACTCATTGGTGGAATGGATTGTATCAATCCTTGTTGAGATTTCGTCTCTTTCCTTGACAAGTCCTTTACTGCCATTTCTACCGCCTGTGCCGTTTAGCTTGCCACGGCATACTTTTTTGAGCTGGTCTACGTCTCCATCGTCAAACATCGGCTTAAGTTCGGCAAACTGTGGAAATATATCGCAGATTGCTTCATCAGTATGTGTTCCAAAATAGCTTGCAAGTGCTAATCTCTGCTCTGCCTGTGACTTGTTAAGCAATGTCATGGCATTTAAGCAGAATGGCAATACTCCAAGCTCTGCCATGTTGTCATTGATGTACTGATTATAGTCAGCCATTTTGTATGGCACGTCATTGATTGAGTAATCAGTGATACTACCTGTAATCTCGCCTTTTTTGTTGCGTTTCTGTCTTGTAACTTTTTTCAGAGTCTTTGCTTTTCCGTCAACCTCAAAGGTAACGGCTCTTGTGATGTCAACATCGTCAATCTCAACTCCGTTTTCATCATGCGGTCTTATGCCTGTAATTTCTCTGTCATTCTCATCGTGGCAATTCAGCACATCAAGAATAATTCTCTTAACTGTCGATTTGCCGACTTCATTCTGACCGGACAATACAGTTTTCATTGAAAAATCTGCGTCTAATGTGTTTACGCCATAGAGCTTACAAAAATTCTGCGCAAAAATGTGTGTAATCTTCATTGCGTTTCCTCTCTTTCTATTTGTTTATGGTTTTTAGAATCAAATTTCCGTGTAGGCTTGATTTCTTCACTACTCTTAAGTATGAGTCCGACTCCGATACAAAAAGCCACTCACTTGCCACGTAATGAGCCTTGTTGAGCAATAGCTTCTGCTCTCTTGTTAATGGCTTCAATCTGTATCGTGTATCGCCTAGCCTAATTCGTCTTACATTGTCGCTCATTTAGTTTCTCCATTTCTTTATCTAATAACGCTTGAAAGTCAAACGATTTGTCCTTGTGCCGCTTAGCTCGATATAGTTCTTGTAGGTAATCGTTAGCACTCTGACGTTTCAACTGGCTACCAATCGCAGTAGATGTCAAGATTTCCATTTCCGCTCCCTTCGTCATATACAATTCCTTGTATGCCAACAGGAGTATCAACCACAACTCCGTGTGGTAAATCGTCACTTGCAATTACTACATACTCGTTTTCATCAACCACTAATCCATACTCATTTAGATGTCTGCCCGGAATATTTAGACCGCCTCCAGGTAACACTCTCTGCGAGTACCACGTATAAGTGTAATCGCCATATCTGACTCGCCCTAGTTTCTTAAACCGGCTACAACTGTACTTCTTACGGCAAGTTGGAACTGTTGGCTCCTCATAGGTCTGCTCAACTACAACCGGCTCATTCTGAACTACTGTCGGCTCAATCTTCCCTAGCATTACATCATTTAAATAGGAAGTAACACCGGCTGTCAGTTCAATTTTGCTATCTGCTTTCACTACTATTGGCTTTAAGGTCATAGTTCCAATTATTAAAGTCGATAACATCAATATTCTTTTTCTTCTCATGCGGTTTGCCCTCCTCTATGAGACATGTCGCAATCAATATCAGCCAAAATACTGTTACGATTGCTCCAACGATAATACTCGCTGTCTTAATTCCGTATGCCACCGATAATCCAAGGAAAAATACAAAAGCTAATGCTCCGAAAATCGAATAGCCACAGCCTGTATAGAATTTCTGCTTTAAAGTTCTTTTTCTCATACAATCACCTCACTATGCAAAACTCTGTTGAGCGTTTGCGTCTTGAATAAGCTCATCAAGATACTTAGGCGCGACATAGCAATCAATGAACTCATGCACATCGTCTATATACTTCCTCTTGATACTCTTGTAAGTAGATACGCAACCATACTCACGTTTTAACTGTGTCCATATATCAGAGAATGTCTTATGCCTGATACTGTTATCCCTGTATGCTTCGCTCTGCTTGCCACCAAGAATATTTACAACTCTGCGCTTAACATGCTGTTGTATCTCGTCAATATCGCAACTATAGAGTGGTACATTTTCCTTAAGCTCGCTCACATCATCTTTGATGTCGTTTACTTTCTGCTCTAATTCTGTATAGCCCTGTGCCAAAAGCTGTATCTGACCGCCTGTTGTCTTTGGCATACCATAACTGCCTGTTTTTCTGATTGACGGAAGTACCTCGTCCATTACCCATCGCTCAAATTCCTCTGCGCTAGGCAATTTTGATTTCATAATAAGTCGGTAAATATCACCCTCTGTTATGAATAAAACATCTTGATTTCCACTATTGGTAGGGATGTTCCATTTTAGAACCCCCTTGCAATGAGTTTGTACTGCCTTATGAGGTATTGCATATCCCAACGCTTTTGCAACATCACTTCCGGCAAAATATGTCTTATCGTCTTTAGTGATAGTTCTAATTTCTCCGAATTTTTCATTGTTGAAAATTTGTAAATCGTTCATGTTTTCTCCTTTCTACTCAATAAAATAAGAAACTTCTACGCCAAAATAATTAGCAATCTTAATTAACTTGTCTGTTTTTGGCATTGATTTTCCCGACTTCCAATCCGAAAAAGTACTTCGTGCCATTCCGAGTTCCTCCGACAGTTTGTAAAACGAAACGTTTCTAGCTTTTATGAGCGTATCAAGTTTTTTAAAACTCGCCTGTCGTTTTTTCTTATTCAATTTCCCATCTCCTTTCTTGACAATAGTTATGAAATCTGTCACTATAAAAAGTGCCATATTAGGCAACGGCTGTTGGTGGTAGTACGCTAACAGCTTTTGTTTTTTTAGTTCAAAAATCCTAACTATGTCTTGATAAAAATTAGAAAATCGTGTATACTATGAATTGTCCAGAAACATAATATTATTTTCTCAATTTTATTTTTTATTGAGTTGAGATTTCCTAACTTCTTTTTTTATTCTACATTAGGAAGTCTTATTTGTCAACCCCAAATGTTGAGAAATCACAACTTTTTTTTAAAGGAGATTTTCTATGTACGAAAGATATTGTAAATTAAGAGACTCAAAAGGGTTAAATGATTCAGAAGTGGCTAAATATGGCGGTTTCCCTAAAAGTACTTTTTCAGATTGGAAAAAAGGAAAGAGCTGTCCAAAATTGTTTAAGCTGGTAAAAATTGCAGAATGTCTTGATTGTTCACTTGATTATTTAGTTACCGGAAAAGAGCACCATTCAGTTGTCGAGGAGGCAACAAAAGACTTGGCTCTATCGAAAATGGATAGCAAAATCAAGGACTACGCGTTGAAATTATCTAAATTGTCGGATAAAGAGCAAGAAAATATTATGAATTTAATAGATATGATGTATGAAAATACTCAAAATAAATTAAATTAATAAGAAAGGTGGTATTTTATTATGAGTAAAACTGTTAAATGTCCTAAATTTGGTTGTGATGGTGTTGGCATACCTGTTGATACCAAGAAAAAATTCTCATTCGGTAAAGCACTCGTTGGCAACACAGTAGGCGGTCTCTTCGGACCTGTCGGTGCCGTTGTCGGTACTGCTACCGGGATTAAAGGCAAGAACGGCAAAACAAAGTTTGTGTGTTCAAAGTGTGGTAACGTTTGGGAAAAGAAAATATAACCACAAGGCAGAGTTTTTACTCTGCCTCTATTTTTCCTTTAATAAATATGTACAAGTACAATAACAGGTCTTTATCTTCCAAGCCCTCAATCATTTTAATTATTTCATCCTTATATTCCATACAACACTACCTCCGATACATCAATTATAGAACATTTGTTCTTAAACGTCAATAAGGACGGCAGAAAAATCCACCGCCCTACCGAAACTTGAAGAGTTCTCTTATTTGAGAACATCATTACTGTAGCACTTTAAAGTGTTTTATTTTGTCGAATATTGACAATACGGATTGCAAAGAGTAAAATAGCAAAAAAAGAACCAGAAAGGGGATTTTTTATATGAAAAGATATAGAGAATACTGCATTAACAATCATTATGTTAATATTGGCGATTTAGATAAGTATTATCAAGGCAATATGGAAATGGTTTGTAGACACATCGAGAGTAACTATCTCGTTGACCGCAAGACTTCAAGCTATTATGTAAATTTATACATACAAGATAAGCCATTTAAAAAGAAAGATTCTGTATTAAGCACAATAGCTATTTGCTTTTGCCTGCCGCTTATACTATGCGCACCGCTTTTTCTTGATGTAATATGTATCATAACAGCACTGATACTTGCTATCATTGATTTAGCTCTTAAGAGTTCAGAACAAATTCCAAGACGTCATGTAGGCTCGATTGTTACTATTGTGATATGCGCTCTTTCTGCTTTAGGATTGATTTTTGTAGACCATTCAAGTACTGATACCGCTAAAAGCGACAAGAAGTCCAATAATCAAGTTGAAAGTGAAATAGAAACTGAGACAGAGGGTGGCTCCTCGCAAGATTATCAAAGAGTTGAGGCTCGTGTCGGAGAGGCAATAACTTATCAAGACAACATAAATGTAACTTTAACTAATTTTTATGAAAATACAAATTATGATTATGAAAAGCCTAAAAGTGGATATAAATATGTTACTTTTAGCTTTCAGGTGGTAAATAATAGTGACGAAACATTTAGTTTTTCTTATACTAATGCAACCGGATATGCTGATAACGTGCAAGTCGAAAACAAGCTTTATTTGACTGACAGCTCTTCGATTTTAGAGCTTTCGCCGGGTAGAACTGGAAATGTCGATATATCGTTTGAAGTTCCAACAAACGCGCAAAGTATTGAAATGGATTACAATTTCAATCCATTCGCAGATGATGTTGGAGTATTTATAGGGCAATAATCAGAGAGGGAAAGTTCCCTCTCTTTTTTATTCTAATTGTGAAGTAATGTACTCATATTCCTCTTGCGATATTTTACCACTTGCTACTCTGTCGAGTAGTTCTTCTTTGGTTACTCTGCCACTCTCATATAGCCTTTTAAGGCTTTCAACTAAAATTCTCATATTAAAGCACCCCCTCATCCATTAACTGCCTTGTATAGTTGTCTATTGCTTCTTCATCAGAATGTTCGTTAATCTCTTTTGCCTGTTCCATAGCAATAAGATACTGCGAGTATTCGTCCTGTGTCAGCTCACGCTCCTCGTACTCCCAATGCTTAGGTTTGTAAGTAAAATCATCCTCACTCCCTGTTGCCTCAACCGATTTAATGTTTTTTCGCTGATAAACGATATTCGGAGAAGATGTTGTGTCAATATCAAGCGGTTTGCCCGATTGCATACTTTCTACTAGCTTATATTCTGTCATATTCAATACACCTTGCCTTTCTGTCTACTGTTGAAATTTTGCGCTTTAGTTTTCCAAAATCTGCAAATGGTTTGATGTACTCCCTGTAATAATCGTACATATCGCAATTTTTAATCCACGCAAGAGCGGAAACCATTTGTTTTGAGTCAAATATTGTAACCTTTGTTTTCCGCCATATTCTAACTGCCTTAGCTCTTATTTTCTTAAGGATTGTTTTCCTTAAGGTGGTTCTATTCCTATAGAATTTATACCCCATAAAATCAAGCGGTCTACCATATGTTGCCGGCTTTTCATTCTTGCTAACATATGGATTTTGGGGCAAATAATGAAAACGAAATATCTGCCAGTTTGCTTTGACTGTCAAGCCCAATTCCGCAAGACTGTTATCAATCACGGCTTTTACCTTACGCAATTTCTTTTTGCTCGCACAAAATATAGCCATATCGTCAACATAACGTGCATATTTCAGCTCAATGCCGAGTGATTTGATTTCATGGTCAAACTCGCTCAAATACCAGTTTGCAAGCCATACAGAGGTATAAAAGCCAAGTGGCAATCCATTAGGCACGCAATGTATAACATTTTCAACAATCTGCATGAATTTAAAATCTTTGATTTTAGATTTAAGCTTTTCGATTAATTTATCCTGTGGAATACTAGCGTAAAATTGCTTCACATCAAGCTTATAGCAATATTTAATATTTTTACCGCCTTGCCTTATCCATTTGCATATGTGCTTCTTGCCATACGCTCCGCCACGCTTAGGAACCGAGCCGTAACTGTGCTCATACATTCCTTTGTTAAACATGGGTTTAAGTACGTTCACTATCATGTGATGTACTATTGACTCCATAACTGTCGGTATTACTATCTTGCGTTTCTTTCGTGATATTCCGTCATATATTTCTTTGGGCTTATGCTCAAAAGGTGTGAAGTTAATCGCATATTCTCTAATTTTGGGTATGTATGTATCAAGGTCTGCTAAAATTTTCCTAACCTTATTTCTTCTCTTTTTACCCTTAGAGAAGTTTTGAATTGCAAGTTTTATATTATCGTCTGAAATAAATTCAGCATATAGATTTCTGTATGTTATCATACGTATTCTCTTCCTATCCTCTCTACCACGTTCGACCATATCCTACTACTAGCAGTAGCTTGCATCGAGTTGATTTTTACCAAGGGGTACGGAATTTAGTCTGCATTCATTTTATCCCATGAATGATAGGTACAGAAGCCCCGATGTTCCACCCCGCATTACCAGCCTCGTTGTTCAAGTTCACGTAGAACGCACCACAATGACGGCCGTCGTGCAGGTGGCCACCGAAAAGAGCAAAGGCGCAAACTAAATCCCTTATATAAAATTAACCACACACGTTTATAGTCACAAATTTTCTTAGGAGAAACGCGGTTTCTCCCTTTCTGCTTAGGCAGAAATTCCCTCTTCCCTGTTGCAAGTTATTTGTAGGAAAGAGAAGCCCCGATGGCCCACCCCGCAGCACCAGCCACGTTGTTCAAGTTCACGGAGAACGCACCACAATGACGGCCGCCGGGCAGGTGGCCACCGAAAAGAGCAAAGGCTATAATTGCAATATTAAACCAACAGCCATCAGGATAATAGGTCGATGATGAGCCTGTAATTGATGTTGGAAACATGCCTAATGCCGTGTATAACATATCTTTGATATATCCGCCACTTGTACCACTAGGAGTTGAATTAGGTATCTCGATATATCCTGTTCCATCAGTGTTATAGTTAGTTGCTTTGCTTCCATCCTTTGTTGATGGAGACAGCTTGATTTTCACTATGCCATTAGCAAGGATAAGTCCAACTGTTCTTCGCCACTGATTGCCGTAATAATTCTCCATTCCAAATATTTTAACTCCGGCTTTTCCAGCATTTTCGCCCCAAAATAAGCCTTTGCCATTCATTGTGCCGGTCTTAAGTAACAAGTTTCCATCACTGGCATTTTCGCTCATGCCTCGACCGAATACATCTTGTGTGTCGGTAGATTTTCCCATGATGATAAGTAAGATATTAATCAAGAGTCTGTCAACGTACTGCTCGATTTCATAGCCTGTACCATTAGCTCTTGCATATGTCATTTCTTGACTAGCAGATTTCGATTTAATAACTGTTTGACCACTTATTGAGCGTAGCTTATTGTTGCCGTCAAGTGAGCCATTATAAATTGGTGTATAAAAATGAGATTTTTCATTGCCGTTAATGCCGATGAAATTCAAATTTTTAAATTCTTTATCAGCTTGATAGTTAGCAACATAAAGGCTTGCACTGTTTGGATTGCCCTTATCAGGCTCAATCTTCCACCATATAATGTCTGTACCATTGCCCCATTCCATCATTGCATTTCCATCGTAATCAATGTTTGCTATATCTGAAGCACTGCCGTCTATTTTTTTAGTTAAATCGTTTTCGTTGAGGTAATAGTCAACCTGACCATTTGTTTTAAGCATACATGGCTTTGGCATAAAAAAGGCATTCGCCCATGAACCATAATCAAAAGTTCCGCTCGCGAAATTCATGGTTGCTGGAGTCATGCCTACTGCGTCTGCTAAATATCTTACTCTTGTTTTTGGGTTGCTGTCCGCGCCATTAATGTGAACACCATAAACAACTCTTCCCTCGCTTAATTTTGTACCAAGGGCTTTAATACTCTCAACAATCGCTTGCCCTGTTGTGTCTGATATAATGTCTATTCCGCTCATATTAGTCCTCCTTGCTTACATTGAGTAATCCGGCACTTGTCACGGAAAAAGTAATGCCTCTTCCGTTTGCTTTCTGCTCGACTAGTCCGGCTTGTTGTTCTGCTCTTTGTGCAGCTTCATTTGCAGCCTTTGTAGCTGCGTTTGCTTGACTTACCGCCGTATCAATCTTTCCTGAAACTTGCGCGACCTCGTTTGCTTTTTGCGAAGCAGTTTGCGCTGATTTTTGAGCCTGAGAAGCAGAACTGCTTGCCGAGTTAGCTTTTTCTGTCGCAGTTTGTGCTGATTTTTGAGCCTGTGACACGGATTGAGCCATGCCGTCAAGGTAACTCTGAATAAGTCTTTGAATTTCAACGTCAAAATCCTCAACAGTTCCCATTCGCTTAACTATTCCGGGTGCGAAACACATCCATATCTGCTGTTTTTTCGTGTCGGAGTCGGTCGATACCGCCCATTCTCCGGCTTTCATTTTTGAGGGGTCAAACTGTGCGTATGCCCCTCGCCTCATTTGAATTGCCATAAGTTACACCTCGCTTTCATCAATGCCTAATTTCTGACACAATCTTGAAAACCTATCTTCCAATTCATCTATGTGTTTTTGCATTTTATCAATCTTCTGCTCGTCTCCAGCAAGTCTTAGAATTAGGAATTGCTCATAGTTCATGCCATAGTACAGTGTATCGTCATCCGATGTTGCTTTGTTTTGGAAAATCATATTGAGATTTTCATCGACATGCCCTTTATCTTTAAGGTTTTTGATTATATCCTGTGCCATTGCTCCAAAATATAACGGTTTGTCTGAATATCCTTGTCTATTAAGATTATATTGAAATAAATCAACCGAGCCTACTGCATCAATATAATCTTGATTAATTGCTTTAATATTCTTTTTTAAGCGTTTGTCTGACGAACTCCATACCCAAGCATCATCAACTTGAAACCACAAAGCAGTATCATCCCAGTCACAATGGTATGTATGTCCTGTTGCATTTCCACACATTGCATATCCTCTATCGGTTTCTCTGAATTTATCAGAGCCTATCTCTTGAGCATACATTGTCTGTGCACCTATAGAGCCTGTGGCTCCATAAAGTGTAATCAAATTCTCATCATTTTTAACAATTCGCAAGACCGCACCATTCATCCAAAGCTCATAATTGTTTCCCGAATTGTCAGTAGCTGTTAAATCAATCGTTGAATTACTTAAATTTCCGTTCAGTGCAATACTTCCACCGGACATATTAAGATTTGAAGCGGTTACTTTTCCATCGCTATCAACTGCAAACACTCCACTGCCAATATTAATTGTTCCGCCCACAATATTCTTGCCAGTAATTGTTGTTCCTGTGATGTCCTCTGCGTCAACTGAACCAGCCTTAACACTAAGTGCATTTACATAGCTTGTAGTCACTGTGTCTTTGGTTATTTGAGTGACTTTAGCAGTAGCTTCAGCCACATTATCCCAAGCAATTTTCACACTGCTATCAAGTGTCAAGCCTTTATTGTCAAGGGTGACCAGTGTTTTACCTTTTGCATCCTTAACATACTGCACACCACTTACATTGTTCTCACCGCCTAAAGTGAGCGTACCACCATGCGCCCAGTCAAAATTAATGCCGATGGCCGACATAATATTGAATACAGCGTTTCCGTCTTTATCAACTCCGGCATTCCATGTTTTACCATAGTCACTTGACACAGCCATGCCATTAGCCGTCATTTTCCACTGTATATTGCTTGAATTAAGGTCGGCTTTATTGTGCATAATGTAAATAATTGAGCCATCCTCTTGCACCTGTTCAGTCTTAAAAAGTCCGAGCGATTGAGACATTAGCTGTGTCAACAATTGCATTTGCTTATCATATACACTTAGTTGTGCCTGTGCAACTTTCCTAGCCTGTACGATAGCCTTTGTCTCATTGCTAAATTTATCAGCACTATTTCTTGAAGCATTTTCAGCATCGCATGAAATTTTTGTACCGCTTCCAACTGTAAATGCTCGGTTAGAAATAAAACAGCTATAGGTATTCTGCTTGCGGTCTGTCACAAGCGCCACATCTCCACTCTCAATCAGTGGGTTTGACAAGAGTGTAGCGTCAAGAGGTCTGAACCTCATGCCACCGATTTTTTTGAAGATATAGTTTGCAACTGTCTGTGCCTTTTCTGCCGAAATAAACGGATTATCAGAGATTGAGACTACATATCCCTCTTTTCCGGCAAGAGCATTAACATCTTTTGTCTTGTCCTCTTTTGAGGTTACAGTTACCTTTACCCCGGTGATAACAACATCATCAGTCGCAACGTTCAAGTCTTTTTGCGTGTAAATATTGTGGTAATTTCTCGTTTCTGTGAATGTTCCACCATCAGCACTATCGCCACTTGAATAGTCGGTGAAATTTCCACCATCAACGCTGTTTCCGTCAGAGTATGGTGTAGTTTTTGTGCTAAAAGTTCCACCATTGTAATTTTGACTCTCAAATTGGCTCATATCATACCATCCGATAAGTAATTCGCCATCGTGACCGCACTTGCCCCATAATCCACTTAACTGTAAGATGTAAGCTATTACCTGTCCATATGTGAGTTTTTGATTGTCACTTGGTATCTCGTTAATCGTGTAGTCAGAGTTATCGAATCTCGCCATAGTAAAAGGTACATCACACTTAATACAAGCGTCTCTGACTACCTCATATGCTGTCGTAGGGTAGCTTAAATTGCTATCGTACTCGCGATTGAAATTATTAATATTGTCAAGGCAAGTAAGCGTTATGAGTGAGCCATCATAGCTTGTTTCGCTGACTCTATACTCACCGATTTTTAGCTTTTCGGTTGTGCCGTCAGAAAAACTTTTTGAAACATATGCTGTTACGCTTGCCTTATCAAAATCATACTTGCTGTAATCTTCATAAATATTATTCAGCTTAATTTTCAGTTTTCCGGCAATCAAAGCCCCGATTGTGAAAGTACCATTGCTTGATGTTGAGTCATTAACTTCGAAGCCATTCGCCCACAGCTTACTATCACTAATAGGGATTTTCTCGCCACTTGCCGTAACTATGTCAGCAAAACAATTTACGTTTATGTCATTATCGAGCATTACTGCCCTTTGCCATTTAGCCGATACGTTAAGCATTTAATCACCGCCTTATACTTCTATGAGAGGAAAGCTTAATACCTCATACCTCTTATTGCCAACAGTCCATATCTTGATAGGTGCGCTTCTATCACCCACATAGAATGTACGTGTTTCATCAGTGCCGCTCATAGCGTCAGGATATGTCACTCTGATATATTCGGGGTTCACCATTTGAAGTATCTTTGCTGTCCTAGCCTTGTCTGTACCATTCCACGACAATTTAAGTTGCCGTTTCTGCGCTATTCTATTCTTGTGCATTTTGCCGTCTTGTGTTCGTCCACTATCGCTTGCAGACACATCAATCAAGCCCCATTCAAAGCTTGACGGAGTAGGTAATTCTACTCCGTCTACTAACATCATTGCCATATTGTGTTACCTCGTAAAAAGACACCCACATAGGTGTGAGTGTCTTAGCCAAATTCATTTGCTACAATATATCGTTGTCCGTGCTTTGCCTTGCCTACTTGTGTCATGCGATAGAGCGTTTCACTGTCGCACTTAAACACATTTTCAATGACAGGTGCAGAGTTTCCGCCGGCATTATAGTTCATCATTACTTGTGCCATTCCTTCCATGACAGCCTGTTTAATTCCCTCGGTGATTTGTTGGTTGTTTGCAACTACGTTTTTGCCGTTTGAGAATTTACCGACTAACTCATTGTGATTAATGAAAGCCATGCCGTCCTCTCCCCTTGGGAAAATTCCACCACTAGCAAGCCTTGGAATATGTACTTTCGGAACTAACGATACTCCGTTCCAATTTGCACCAGCCACCTTAGCAGCCATAGAAACAACTTTGTTAAATCCTCTTAATAAAGAATTAATTCCACTGACAACAAAATTAACCCCATTCTCTATTTTTGATATAACGTAGTTCATAGCCCCTGTAACACCGCCTTTTATCGAACTCCACACATAATTAAATGCGCTTGTAATTCCGTTTTTCATAATATTAAAGCAGTTTGTGATAGGCGAAATAACATTGCCATTAAACCAACCCGCCACGCTTTGCCAAGTAGATATAACAAAGTTCTTTGCTGTGCTAAGTGCCGATGTTATACCAGCTTTCAACATATTAAAAAAGTTTGAAATCGGTTGTATTACTGTACCGCTAAACCAACTTGCCACCCCTTGCCATGTTGAAAATACAAAATCTTTTGCTGTCTGTATCGTTGTCTGTATAAACGTTTTTAAAAAATTAAACAGATTTGAAATTGGAGTGATTACATTATTATTGAACCACCCCGAAGCTACTATCCAAATTGCTTGAATTATTATCCAAATACCTTGAAAAATCTGTTGTGCTCGTGTAGCAAAGCCTTTAAAAAAGCCAACTATCGGTTCAATTACTGTGGAACTGAACCATTTCGAAGCTCCTTGCCACACAGTTACTATGTCTTTCCATAAGGAGCCAAAAAAGCCACTTATGGTTTTCCACATATCTTTAAAAAACGAAACCACAGGCTTAATGACATTTCCATTGAACCAATCGCCAACTGTTGAAAATAGTTCACAAATTGTGTTCCAATTATCTTTTACCACAACAACAATCGTTGCGACTGCTGCCACTATTGCTCCAACAATTACCGCCGGCAATGCTGCCACACCAGCTAATATTGCTCCGATTGTGGCTAATGCAACACCTATTACCATTAGAATTTCATTTACCCAACTAAATCCGTCTTTTAACATTTTGACAAAATTTACGATAGATAAAATTGTTCCGGCTATTGCTGAAAAAGCAGAACCGATTGTCGCTAATAGGTCTACTGCCCCTGTTCCGAATGCGGCTGTTATTGCATCACCCAAACTTAAACCACTGAATAGTCCTTCTATAAGTAGTCCGAGATTTGTTGACAATGAGGCAAAAATGGTTTTAAATGCTTGCATTATTGCCGTTCCAATGCCAGCTCCTTCTACAAGCTCAAATCCAATTTTTGAAGCTATTGCCTGTGCTATCGCTTTTGATAATGATTTTCCAATAAAAGCGAGTGCCACTGAACCCAATTTTAACGAAATTATCTTTTTTATCAGCAATGTGCCAACTATTATCTCAACAGTTTTGATGTCCAAATTGCTTAAAAAGTCCGTAATTCCTTTAAGTATGTCTTTCCACGACACATTTTTAATTGCCGTGGTTAGCATGGTGTATATTCCTTGCACCCATGCGTTAATAGTTTTTGCTAGTAACGCAAAATCAAAATTCTCAAAAAATCCATTAATGCCGTTAGCAATCGACAAGCCAAAATTAGTCCAGTCGAATGTTGTACCGAATGAATTAAGAAAATGCAAAGCTGTGTTCAGTGAACCGGCTATTGTTGCGCCCAAATCATAAAAGAGCCTTGGGCTGATTAAACCATTAAGGAAGTCTGCAAGTCCTTTTCCGAAATTATCAGCTTTCTGATAAATCTTCTTCCAATCAATGCTCTCCATAGCGCTTGCAAGAGCGTCACCGATGTACTTTCCGAGTGAGTAAAGGTCTTTGATTGATGATTTGTATTTTTCGAGCAATCCATCAGTCTTTTTCAGCGAGCTATTAACGCCACTGCCAGCTCCACCGCCACCGGAACCGCCACTGCCTGAACCACCACCACTGCCACTGTCGCTGTTATCGTCAAGTGCGTGTATCTCGTCTATGCTAAGCAATGTCTTTTTCAGTTTTTGGGCTTTCTTATTAGAACTATCAGCGTTATCACCAATATCGCCCACTCCGTCAGCTATGTCCTCCATGCCGTCAGCTGTGGCACCGCGACCGCTTATCTCGATAGTCCAGCCGAAGATTGCTCCGAGTGCGTCAGCTACAGTTCTTGTGAAGCTGATAACCTTAAGCATTACTTTGTTTAAGACTTGAACAAACGGCTTTAAAGCATTGATTACTACGCTACCTATGATACTGCCCCATGCTTGGAACTCTTGCTTAAGGACTCTTACACTATTAGCCCAAGTGTTGGCAGTTTTAGCAAAATCACCTTGCGCAGCTTGCGTGTTTGCCATGACATAATTGTACCTTAAGAGTACCTTTTCAGCTTGCGTCATTGACTTGATATTTGCGTCAAGTCCGTTTTTCATAGCCCACTCAGAAAGTGTGGCTTGTGTTAAATCAAGTCCGTATCTCCTTAGCGGTGCAATTGTTCCTGAAAAAATAGATTGTAAGCTCTTTGCTACATCAGCTTGGTCTACATCGTAGAACGAAGCCATATCGCCAGCTAATCTTGTAAGATTAAGTGACATATCAGCCATACTGTCTGTAGTCTTGTATAGCGTGTTATTTTGACTCATAAGAGCTTTATTTGCCACTGCCGTACCATTTGCCACTTGCTCTGACGAAATACCTATAGAAGTACCCAGTGCTTGGAAACGGCTTGATATTTGCTTAACTGTCAGCTCCGACATTCCAAAATCTTGAATTGATGTTTTTGTAAAATCATCAACCTTGCTTGCCATGTCACCAAACGTGGTATCTACTACGTTTTGAACCTCTGTTAATTGGCTCGCTAAATCAACTGCACCGCCTAGCTTTCCGACAGCTCGCATAACCAACCAATAAGTTGCGTAAAACTTACCGATAGTTGAAGCTAAGCCCCTGAATCCACTTCTTGTACTCTTAATTGACTTAGTTGTGTTTGAAAAGCCTGTTACAAGTGACCTACTAGCCGAACCGACTTTCGAGCCTTGCTGTGACAGATTAGCAAGTGCATTAGTCATTTGAATAATGTTATTGCTAACTCTCGGTGCGTTAGATAATGTTGTCATTACCTCTTTTAAGGCACCGCCAAGGTTTCTGATGTTGTCTGCAGCATAACTAGCTGATTTCGAACCGAGCTTTGAGATTGAAGCTGTTAGCTGTGTAATCTCTGCTGATTGCTTTGAGATATTCGCAAAGCCCGACAATTCTGTTGCCATGTTCTTCAAGGCACTTGCCGAGCTGACAAGTCTTGCAGTATCAAGGTTGCCGAGCTTCTCCATGTTGGTTGCAATCTTGCTAAAAGTACGAGTGTCAATACTGCTCACACTTCTAAGTGATGTTGCAAGTTGCGACATTCCACTCGCAAAATTGCTTATGCTTGCACCATTGAGGGAATTGAGAGTACTTCCAAGTCCTTGCAACTTACTTTGTAAATTGCTTATGGCTCTAGTTGCTTGTTGCGCGTCCGACTTGATTTGAAGCTCAATGCTCTCTGCCATTTTCTCACCTCCCTGTATGTAATAAAAAAGAGAGCTACACTAAAGTAGCTCTCATGTATTTAGTCTTTGAGCAGATAGTATGTTGTAATTAATCCAACATATCCATCTTGCTTAAGACCTCTATTCTTTTGAAATACTTTGACACATTTAGTGAGATAGTCCGTCCACTTGCCGTAATCGGTATCAAGTTTGTAAAAATGATACTTGTCGTGTAGAGTTTTTCTCAGCCACTTAATGGCTGTCGGGCAGTTATGTCTCTGACCGCTCCACAAATTGTGATTTTTAGCAAATCTCTGTGAATTAACTCCAAATCTGCCATCTTCCTTAAGTTCGTCTGTGTCAAATCCGATGTTCATAGCATGTTGCCATTTTCTTACATCATCATTATCGAGGTAATATTCCTCATTGCCTTTCCAAGCGTTATTCTTTACCGGAGTTGCTATTGGTGCCGAACTATTCTCTATTCCATCACCCTTATTAAGCTCAATGTATAGTAAGTTAGCATCTGTGCTGTTATTCAGGCCGCTACAGGTAAATGCGCTCGAATACTGCCAGCCATACAGAGAATGTTGAATAACAGGCTTCTTTGCACTATTAGGCTCATCGCCAATAGACATCCCCTTAGTTGACGGATAGCGCGCAATCCAAAACGGACAGTTAATCTGATTTGCGTATGGCGCAATGTACTGATTGTAAAAGCTAAGCCCTGTGTATACACCAAAGTTAAGCCCAGCACTCTTGATAACACTCTGATATGTGTTAATTATGTCAATAAGCGTCTGTCCAAGTCCTTGCTGGCACTTATCTTCAACATCTAACCAAACGAAAGTTTTTCTTCCGTTAAGCGTCTGAATGACCTTGTTCGCATCCGTCTTTGCCTTGTCTACTGTTGTAGCGTATGAGTAGTTGTAAACACCTTGTATCGGCATTCCTACATCAGTACAGCCTTTCCAGTTTTGCTCAAAGGTCTTATCCAGATTAAGGTCTTTGCGGATTATTTTTAGGATTGCAAATTGCACCCCAGCCCACTTAACCTTACTCCAATCAATATTTCCTTGATATGACGATACGTCAATTCCTTTATATGCCATATTTTCACCTCATTAATCAGGACTTTCAGGTAGTCCCGACTGTCTTAATGCGTTAATTCGTTGCTTCATTTCATAAACGGCAATTTCCTCATTAGACTCCTTGTATTTAGGCTCGTTATCTTTTGAGTATTGCTCATTTAACGATTTTTCGATGTATTTTGCTCTTGCTTTATTGCCATTTAAGGCTCTATCAATAGCTGTAAGAGTTGCGCTTAATCCGTATGTGCCCCACCAAGCCCACATGTTAGAGTCGGCTTCTTTCTGCTCAAGCATATAAGCCTTTGAATAAGGCTCTAAATCAGCCGGACAAGACATATCTATGTCCTCAACGCTAAATCCATAGCCTTTAGTTGCCAAAAGCCAATATGGGCGGATTTCGTTACAATATACTTCCCACGTAAGCTCTTTTACTTCTTGATTGGCTTCTTCTTGGCTGTCTGTACCTCTTTCGCCAACATCTTGGATAAAAAACTGTTTTTCTCCATTTCAGCCGATAAATCGTTGTAGAGTGATTGTAAATCTCCGCCCTCTTCATTCTCCGGGTCAAGATAATCGTCAAGTAAATCGTATACCTTTACAAGCTGTTTCTCTTTTGCTTCTTTATTGTCAAAATCAAAGCCAAATTCGTCAGCGTGAAACTTTTGCAAACCTACAAGCAAAAACTCCGGTAAAAATTCAAGCATGTTGTCAATGACATCAAGCCCCTCACCCTGTTGCTCCATTCCTACAAGTCTTGGGATAATTTTATTCTTAACTACCGGTGCATATCCGAATTTAACTGTATACTCTTTTCCACTTAATTTAATTTTCATTTTATCTTTCCCTTTCTCCCTAATTTATATAGGGAAAGAGGCAGTGTTAAAACTGCCTCAATTACCTTGCTATATTGTATCTTCAAGTTCGCTGTCAGCCGTGCTATCATCATAGCCAACCGCTACGGCTTTTTCCGATTGGCTCACCCTTTTTTTGTGAGTGTGATTGCTGTTGGATAGCCTTGGTCATCCTCTGTTACCGAAACCTCGTAGTTATCCTCAATCCACTTAGGTACTGTCTGTACTGATACAGTCGCAGTTCCTGTTAAGTGGTCATCGGAAGCTTCACCTGGGGCGAATGATTCCTGACCGATAAAAGCGCAGATACCCTCTGAACCTTTTCCGTCTGTACCATAAAGAATGATAAAGTCGAGCTTCTTGCCCTCGTTAGTTACCATCTCATCCTTATACTTTTTCTCAAAAGCTCCCTCAACTTCCATAGAACCGGCTGAACGTCTACCCATTTCCTGTGTCTCTACTAAATCTTCAAGGGTTGAAGTATCTACCATGTTCTGTGAACCGAATGGTGAGGGGATTGATTTTGCCCTTATTAAGAGCTTGTAAGTTCCAGCCCAGTAATCGCCACTTGTGGCGGATGCGGTTGGTGTCTTGTAAGCAATTCTACTTTTTAATCCTGTTGCCATTTTTATTACCTCCTAATTTTTCATAAAAAATAAGAGCCAAAAAGCTCTTATAATCTATCATTCCAGTCGAATGACCGCCTAGCACGTAATGTTGCTGTCCATAATTTGCCGTTTTTCCTAGCGAATGGGGTTGTTGTCAGCTTGAATGACATAGCTTTGTATTCATTAGCCACTGTCTGCGCCACATTCAAGGCTTCTGAACGGCTTTTATTCGTTGTAACAATTACTTGTGCCGTAAATAACACTGTATTTATTCTTTCACACTCTAAATCCTCATTCTGTTCAATAGGTTCGAGTGCTTGAACTAGCACTGTCGGGAAACTAGCCGTTGCACTGTCCGACTGTTCCTCTTGCGTGAATTTCAGTTTGGGATATTTAGTTTTCAATTTTTTCTCACATCGGGTTTTAACAATCGCATATGTGAGATTTTCAAGGTCGTATACCCATTGATTTTGACTTGCCACTTTATCTCACCTCAACTAAAATTTTTCCGTGCCGTTCTCATAATGTCATTTTCCATTTTTAAAAATGCGTTATACATCGGCATTGTAGGTGTAATGCCGTATGAATGGTGTAATTCTCCACTTTCGTCTCTCCAATACCAACCCTCACTGTCAAATGCGTGTGTCTGCCCTGGAAAAGTTCCTTGACCGCCTCTTGTATCATTGAAGTGTGGCTTAGCTCTCCAGCCCGAGCCATATTCAGCCATAAGCAAAGGCGATACATCAACTGTCTTAAGTCCGTCTGCTGTTTGCCATGTGCTTTGTATCTGCCCTGTTTCGGTAGCAAGCACAATAGCCGTACAGCCGTCCGTTGTATCTTTAATTTCATAACTAAATGTAATATAGTGTCCGAAATTGCCTGTATTTGCTCGTGCTACAGCAATGCCATTACTAGCAAGCTCTCCGACAAATGCTATGCACTTGTCCTGTAGGCGGTCTTTATATCTTTCAAGCTTGTCTATCGCATCTTGTATAGATTTTTCTGTCAGAGAAACGTCAATCTTCATAATTACACTTCTTTCACAACTGCTTTGAGCATGTATTTAACTGAATAGAGAGAGGGTTTTACTCCCACTATTGTAAAGTCTGCGGAAGTTGAATCAACTAATCCGTTTTCGCCCTTTGTGGGCTCGCCATCAAGCCAAATAACGTCACCTTTTTTAAAAGGGTATTCTCCTCTGTCTGTCAGCAAAACAGCGTCAAAATCAGCCGTATTAAAGCCATATTCCTTGTTCTGTGCTTCTCCTCCGTCAAACGATATATTCGCCCGAAAATCAACTGGCTCCGAAAAGCCTGTTTCCTCGTGTGTGTAATATATTTTCTCTCCGTCCTCTGTTTCGTAAAACTTTAGATTTCCGTCCTCGTCTTTTTCATAGACTGTGACTGTTTGGCCTTGGAGTGCGTATTTCATGGCCTGTTTATTAATGTCAAGCATTGTTTTTTACCTGCTTATAAATCTGATTAACGCCTGTGCTTGATAGTCCGGACACAATTCCTACTGCGATTGCATTAAGAATGTCATTTGCCGGAAAATCCGGTATTACATACATACCTATGACGCCTAAGATGCCGCCCGCAACACCTACGATTATAGGAATATAATTATCCTTAATATGTGGGATTGCTTTGGCTCCTAAACCTATCAGATATGTAATTACAACGATTGCAACTACTGTTGATACTGATGTTATATCCATTCTGTTATGCCTCCTTATCTTCATTAAGTCGTGCTTCCAGTCCGTCTATTCGGTGGTGTGCTGACTTTACACTTTCCTCAACCTTAATAATCCTGTTATCGTGAGAATTAAGTTCTCTTCTCATTTCTGTGACTTCATTCTTTATCTCTGTTGTGTTGCTTGATATTGTGTCAAGCTTCATATTTATGCGTGTATTTTGCTTTACACGCTCCGTAAGTTCTGCGTTGTCAGACTTTTTGTTGTTCTTAAGATTAAGTCCTAAGGTAAACAGTCCGAAAAAGACGGAAAAAGCAACTGAAATAATGCTTATAATTACTGCTATTGGCATTGATATACCGCCTTTCATAATTAATAATGGCACACCGCCCACCACCACTTAATGTGTACCGCCTGCTACCACTTTACCGACATCAGTAAAATGGTAACGCACAATCTTCTTATCTTTTTATATAATGCCCTATAGGCAAGATTTATAGCACTTTGACAAAAGGGAAAACTCCGACAAACAGCTTATCTCTGTCTTTCCATGTACGGCTCACACCGCCCTCGCTTAATGCGCTCATGTAGTTTTCACCGGCTTGTGAATGGTCGTAGACAGCAAGATTGATAACGACATTCTCAAACTGCTTTAAATCGGCAGTTATATCATCATCAGTGAAAGTGTCCGGATAGCACCTTTTTGCTTTTACATCTTCTGTGGCCTGTTTAATAAGCTGTTCGATTATCGGATTATCTTCCTTGTTATCGAATACAACCACATCAGATGTTGTATCATCATCATTCGTGACTGTATCAATATGAAATTGTTTGAGTCTGATTTTGACTTGTTCTAATGTGGTGTATTCCATGCCAAGCTCCTTATAATCCAAACTTTTCAATTAACATTTTTTTCAAGTCGCTGCCATTTATTTCTGCGGCATTTTCAATACCATTTCCGCTCGCAAGCTTCTTTAGGTCGGCTGTTGACATTCTGTTAATTTCTGTCTTTGTGTATGGTGTTTCAGGTGGGTTCATAAAATCAGAAGGCACCGAATTGCTATTGCTTTCCGGTACCTCGTCTCCGACTTTATACCACACTCCATCATGCTTTATAGAGTGCGTTGCTATCATAAGCCTTAATCCTCCTTAACTTTGAGAACCATAACGCTATCCATACCCTCGAATGTAGGTAATCCAATCATAGATACGATACAGTGAGTATTGATAGGATGATTTGTAGCATATGTGTATACAGATACACCTGTCTCAACAAGTGAGAGGTTTCCGTCTGTGATACTTCCGCTTCTTTCCTCTGGAGTCTTACCGAATGTGTAATCGCCGAGGAATACTCCGGCAGACTGCGCAGATACAATACCTGTTGGTACAAAGTACTGTGTCTGCCCTGACTCGTCAACATAGAGCTTATCGTATACTTCAATCTCGATACCATATCCTCTAAGGTATTCAGTAACCTGTCCTTGCTGTAATCTGATACCGCCATTGTAAGCAGTGATACCGAGTACCTGTTTCTTTGTGTCCTCTGCCTTAAGCACCATTTCCCAAGTCTCTGTATTCATGGTAAAACGTGTAAGTGAGTAGCCTGTAGCCTTTGCAAAGTCTCTACGAGCTGTGATAAGGTCATCAAGCGGTGCACATGTGGTAGGCTTATCCCATGCACTTGTGCCGGTAATTGACTTAAAGTGCTTTTCCTTATGCTCTGCACCATTGTCGGCTGTGTAATCAACGACATAGTTCTTATCGCCAAGTACAACCTTTACCTTTGGTACACCATCTGTAGGTGCAAGTAACTGCCAAATCTGTCTCTCCGGTACAACTAATGCACCCTCAATTAACATCATTGGTTTCTTTGAGATTTCACGTAATACGTTATTGGCAAGGCTTGAGTTCTCAGAAGTTCTGTAATTGTCGTACTCCTGTTCCTCTTTCTCTGTTACCATATATCCCTCACGATAAAATGGCATTGAGTTCTGAATGTCAGAGAAGCCTCCAACATCTCTTAACTCTGCCTGTGCATCAAAGTTTGAAGCTTTGAGTGATACCGGCAGTCCGTTCTTGCCCTTGATAAATCTAAGGTCGAGTGAGTCCTGTTTACGTGTTCCAAATTTCTGTCTGCCAAGATAAGGGGCAGTTCCTAATGTCTTTTTGTAGTTACCCCACATTACACCGAGGCTTCTCGCTGTAAATGCTTCTGCTAATGGTAATGCCATGTTCTTCTACCTCCTTTTAAGCCTGACTTGCTACAATCTTTGGCGCGCCATAGAAAGTAACTCTAGGTGTTGCAGTTCTAGCTTCATCTGCGATTGAAAGAGACTTAACTTTCTCCCAATCAATAGTTCCCTGATATACATATGTTCCAGGTGCGTCACCCATCGTTACATCTACATCGTGTAACAGATAGCCCTTGCACTCTGCGTCATTGCTTGGGAATGGTGTACCGGCCGGCACAATCTTCATTCCGTTTCCATCTGCGCTTGTTACCATAGTCTGTGGCACAAGGCACGCTGCACCCTCATAAGGGAAAAATTTTAAAATTCCTTTACCCTGTGTAAAGTCTCTTACGATTGGTTTTCCCATCGTTCTACCTCCTGTTTTAAATTACATAGCTGTTTTGACTCTCTGTACTTGCAACTGTACCGAATGAGATTTGTTCTGCATTTGCTACATCTGCTGGCTTTGAGTCGGGTTCATTATTGTTACCGCCATTGCTCGGATTCGGAGTATTGTTGAGTGCGTTTTTCTCATACTCCGCGATTGCATTGGCTTTCATGTCGGAAATAATCTTGCCAAGTGATGTTGTGTCAAAAGAGCCATCCTCTTTTACTACTGTCTTTACCTGTTCTGCTGTAATTCCAAAATCTGACATAGCCTTCTCGCGCAAGTCTCTGACAGCGTTATCTTTCTGTAGCTTGGCTATCTGCTGATTGGCTGTCTCTAAGGCTTTATTTGCCTTTTCAAGTTCAGTCATGTTGCCATTCTGTAGCTCATCAAGCTGTGTCTGCAGCTCGTCAGCTTTGTCAGCTTTAGCCTTATACTGATTGGCTTTCTCTTTCTCTCTTGCCATTTCCTCACCGCTCTTGTTAAGCAGATTCGTTATCTGCTCATCCGTTGCGTCCGGAAAAAGCTTCAAAACATCATTTCTTGTCATTTCATTACCTCCGTAACTCACGCTTTTGTTATCGCTGGTCGCACCAGCCGAGTTTTTCTGTTGTTTAACGCACAACTGCAAATTTTGTATAATAAAAAACGACTGCCATAATTGGCAATCGCTGATTATTTAAAATATCTAAGGGTACATCTGCACCCTGCTATTTCTTTTACTTGTGCCCCTAAAGAATGGTCTTTCGGAAACATCATAAGTGAGTTTCCAACTTCAAACGGCTCAAAAATATCAATTCTCTTTCTGTCAACTTCTGCATGTGTAGGTCTGACATGTGAATCTTCTTTTGAGCGCCACTCTTTTGTTTTGTAACCTTGTTTCACCATATCAGTTTGCAATCTGTAATTGCCGACTGCATTAGCTTCATTCGCAGCTACATTTTTGGCACGCTTCCGTGAAGTAAAATACTCTATTTCAGTATTTTGTGTGGTAGCGTCAACTACTTCATTCACGATGTACCGGGCATAATCCGTAATATATGAGGGTGTTCTCTTTGCCTTGCAATACTGCGTGGCAATGCTCTCATATCTGATGATAAATTCTTTGGTGATAGTTGTTATCTCTGTTTCTTCTTTTCCGGATAACAAGGCAAATAGCATAACAAAGATTTTTTCAAACTTTTCAGCAAGCTTTTTTCTATCTTCCTTTTCCTCGTCAGATAAATCCATCTCACCAAAATATGTTTCATAATCTATGTCTTGTATTTCATTTTTGTTAAGTGCGTGGATTTCGTCTGCCATATCAAGCTCCAAAATAAATTGACAGCCAATTATTCATCGGCTGTCTTTCCATTGTTCTTATTGTTAGATGTAGCTGTTGTCGGCTGTTCTTCCGGGAATAGCATTTCCATCCGCTTAGCACTTTCGAGAGTAACTTGTTCAGGGTCACTAAACATGTCAATCGTCTTAACAGCTCTCTTGTAATTGATACCGCACCTAAGTAATATTTCAAGCACCTCTGCCTTAACAAGCATGTTATCTAGCTTGTTATGATTAATGTGTATCTCAACATCACTAGGCATAAGCGTAAAGCCCTTATTAATTCTCAGCCTGTTAAGAATAAGCCTAAGTGCCATTCTCTCTGATTTCTTAAGGATAGGCTCATTAATAGCCGTCCTAAGTCCGGCATCGTAATGTCCGTTTCTCAGTTCTACGGCAGAACCGGTGTCACCGCCTGTGTTGCCCTGACGATTTGCGAGACCTTGAATGCTTAAAAATCTTTCAAAAAGGTCAGTAAAAACTACTTGCCCCTCTGTCTGATTAAGCTCGCTCGTCATTACATCAACATCAGCCTTGTTGTCCGAGCCATTGTTAGATTTAACGACTAATGCTCCCTCTTGTCGCATTTTTCTGAATGTATCTATGTCAATCTCACAATTAACGAATTTCACCCATGCAGACACAAACTGCTCGACTCCATTAATTCTGTCCGATGTAAGCACGTTGATAGCGTCTGTAATTGCAATAGTCATTTCAATGTCAGATAATCGCCTTGCATTGTTCGGATATTCAATCACCGGAATTGCTCTGTTGCCGTTTATTCCGCTTGCATAAATCTTGTCATTGCGAATATCAAACCACTCATTGTCAGTGAACACATAATAAATATCTGCTCCGTTCTCGTCCTCTCCGATTTGGCAAGAGAATGCCGGACGTCCATTTGAGTAGTACACAACAAACGTATACATCGGATTTTCAGACGATAAAGAAAAATCGCTCTCATCAAGCAACTGTCCTTGTCCGTCGTCATTACCGATAAATCTGTAGCCGGTACCGCATATACTTCTCCAACGATGTATGTCTATATCGCACTCCTGTTTGCTTTCCGAGTCCATTGTAATGTTAAGCTGTGTGATTTCTTCCGACTTATGGTTATCAGTGCCACGTAGCACATATTGGATTGGCTCGGCACACATCTCTGCGGTTTTACGCTCAACAAGCTCATACGCAAGATTTACAGCAATCTTGTTATTGATTTCCGGACGATTTACCTTTTGTCGATACAAAATCGGTTGGTCGCCACGATAGTATCTGTCAAGATACTCAATCTCAATAGCGTTTTGCTCGTGAATCACAAGTGCTTTATTCAGTTCTTCGATTATGTTATTTTTTGTGATTTGCCTTTTACGTGTGAAAATAACTTGTCTGCCGTAATTATTATGGCAGACAGCTGAAAAAGGTCTTACGTTTTTATGCGCATATCTATACATCAATAAAACCTCATGCCACTTGCAGAAGTTCTCTGTGGAACCTCTTTTATTTGAAATTCTTGTGTGCCAGCCCAAAACCATATCCATTTACGGCAGTGCGTACACATTACCTTGTGGTGCTTCTTATCATTTTTATTCACCCACGTTAGCAATTTACCGCAACGAGGGCACATTACACTTCGTTTTCCTGTTGGTACAATATTCTGATTATTCATGTTGTCCTCGTTTCACTAAAAATAGCACCCACAATCTGTGAGTGCCATTTCTAAAAGAGATTTTCGTAATGAACGAATTACATTTTTTTCATCTTAAACATTATCACATTCTAAGCGAACCGAACGAACAAACTTACATTTTCTTAAAAAATCTTTCAAACTCCATTCTTACGCTATCTGCCGTGGCTTTACCGCCAAGCGCATATGCCGTCTGTAACCATGATTTATTTTCCAAAAATCTAAAATTAATTATTCTTCTCATTCTGCTATCATCAAGGCTTGCTATAAACTCCTCTACATCGTTTGTCTTTTCAAGCAAATCATCTTGTAAAAGCTGTAACGTAGTCATTCTCGAGTACAATAATGTGCGCTTGCGTCCGTATTCGGGGTATGGTACACCCTCGATTTTGAAGTGCTGTGTGCCACCCATGCCTCCTGACACAGTGTCAATCACGCTTTCTCCACTTTCTATCTTTTTAAGGTCATCTTGCAATTTAGCAATTTTCTTTCTGACCTCTTTGATTTCCTCTTGTAAGTCTGAATACTGTGATAAAACTTCCTTTGTCATTAATAAAGCCCTCCTCTGAACGGATTGTGTACTGCTTCAACCTTTGCTATTCTACTGCCTTGTGTCATTCTTAAGGCAAAGTTTGAAAAAACATCAGGAACATCATCAAGCTGTTTTTTGCCTGTTACTGAATATCGTTTCAACAGTGATACCATTACTCCATAAGGCTCATTGGGCTTATAAAGTGATTGGTCTTTGAAAATAATATGTTGTAAAATCCAGTTAGAGCACTGAAAAATACGTGCTTCCTTATTTGTCTCTGTCGGTACATCAGTGATGTTGCATATCCACCCTTTGTTTTCAACTCGCTTATTGACTTCCATAGCCACTCTGTCACCACCGGCATTACGCTCAAACTCACACTCTTGTACCTGATTATTTACTAATGTGTTTGACGCATTTTCATACTGCATTTCATAGTCTGCCGTATTATCGCACACGCAATCAATACAATAATAATCCTCGCCATATTTTTGCAGTATTGGCATAACAAAATAGTCTGTGCCTTTTCCTTTTGTATCACATTGAGCTGTGATAATTTCCGGCTCGCCATGTGGCAGATTGAAGTATCTGCGGATTTTATCATCGGGAAACAATAGTCCCTCACGCTCGATAGGTTCCTGTTTATACAAACATCGGTAAGAGATTTCGTCCATGAGTAATTGTTGGTCCGCAAAAAACTCTTTCGTAAAACCACCATACTCATAATCAAAATTGCTTTCCCCTGTTGTCGGGTCCACATCGGGTACTGATATTGTTTTGACTCTCGGATTTCCAATATACATATTTTGAATGCGTCCGATAACATCATGTACGCTCCAACGAGTGGCAATATGTATCTCTTTGCATGGCTTTCCGTCTGTGTCTTGTGTCTTACGCTGTCTTGCGTCTACCGCGTATTTATCCCATAATTTATCAAGTATTGTAGGATTTAAGGCTTCCTCAATTCCGCCTATCATATCATCAACTAGCAAAAATTTACTTGCACGGACTTTTCCGGCATTCTTACTTCCAACAGAAGTACATTGCACTGACGGAAAAGGTTTGTATTTGCCAATATTAAATTGCTCCATTTTGGCATTCGTGCTTGTAACTGATAGATTAGGAAAAATGTCATGCCACGCATAATCATCATCATTGGTAACAATGTCGTATACTCCATCATAGTACATTCGTGTAATGTCACCACTGTGTGAATAAAATAGGCTGTAGTCTTTTGGAAACCAACCGGCAACTGCCGAATGAAAAAATTTCTCAATCGTACTCTTTCCAGCTCCTGGCACTAGGCTCACGCACAATATGTCGTATTTATCATCAATCATGCCTTGCAAAGCATCCACGAGTCCGATTTTGATTAGTTGTTTCCTACGTGGCATATAAAATCGGTCTTTAGGCTCACGCTTTTTCTCTATGTACTGAAAATAGCTGTCGACTATTTTGTTTTGAGCTTCAAGCAACAAAACCTCATACTTTTTGTTTATCAGCTCATATGTGGTTTTGTGGTTGAATGCGTATTTTTCTAAATCCCAAATCATGCCACCTGTTTTAGCCGTGCAGAAGTCCTCTATAAGCTCTTTTGCCCTCTTAGTGAGCTGTAGTCCATACTCAATATCTTTCTCGCCATTTATGGCTACACTGCAAGCGTCTACATAGGCATTAATTACTTGCTCGTCTATTCCGTTTCTCTCTATGTAATTTTCGTAACTATCAACTGTGGAAATAAGGCTCTGACTAGCCATAAGAAAAGCACCTCCACTTTTAAAAAGCAAAGGTGCTTATAGACCTCTGCCTATAACTGTTTTAGGGTAGCGACTACAATCAATCTGTAGCCGGTAAAATTTTGTTAGAGCAATACATCATGGACAGGCGGATTTAATTTCTTAAAAAGAGCACCATAGCTATCAATTATATTCCTCGCTTGAACTATATATGTTTTAATGCCATATCTTTGTGCTGTATCTCTTTCAATATAACAGCCATTCCAATCATATGCTTCATCAATTCCGATAAATACATCAGCCTGTGCCAGCTTCTTAAGGCTCTCGCCTAAATACCATACAGCTTCTTTGCTGTCTTTAGGTGGATTATCCTCAATGTAGCTGTCCTCTGATACTTTGTGGGTTTCGATTCTGTATTCTGTTCCAAGAATATCTATTTTCATTGTATTACCACAAACAAGAAACTCGTTCTGTGATACTTTTCTTTCCGAGTAGGCTTTGTCTAATTCTTTTTGAGGTCTTGTTATTTCTTCTTCCATTGTTTTAATTATATTTTGGCTTCCCATATTCTCACTCCTTAAAGCAATCTTTCAGTGCTTGCCTGTCTGCTTCATTATCTGCCACAATAACAGGTTCATCTTCTAAAGTGGAACAATCTATAGGCTCGCCATTTCTACCGCCTATTTCGTGTGATTGTGCTTCTCTAAGTGCTTCACGCTCTATTGATTTAATTACTTCTGCCATGCTCATTGTAATACACCTTAAACCCTTTCACCGCATAATCAGAAACAGCCTTTTTCAGCTCCTCATTGGTGGAATAGGCCTCTTTCAAAAGAATAGCCACGCCTTTTTTGCTGATTGCATAAATTCCAAACGGAACCTGTTTGCTTGCAATATGTAAAACAACTTTTAATTGTTCTGTCTTCATTTCATATACGCTATTTCCGACTGTCAGTTTCATTTTCCATAAACCTCTCAAAATCTCTCCTACACTTAGGGCATAAGTCGTATTGCGTATCATCTCTCCATATAACCATTGGAAACGCTTCCTTTGCCAAATCTTCGGCTGTGCATATGCTTTTTTCGTGAAGAGGTTTTATCTCTCTTGTTTTGATATATGCATATTTTTCATCGTATCGTATTATTTCTTTTCCGCACCTGTCGCAAGTGCGCCATTCTTTTTGATGTTTCATAAAATCCCTCGCTTACAAATCAAGTTTATTCAAATAATCTGTTCCGCTATTTTCAAGTGCCTTGCTAATGCCGTTAATCATATTAGCCATTGTCTGTTCGACTTCCTTTATCTTTTCAACGTCTCCACCGCACTGTAATGATAAATATCTTTTCTGCCAAGCGCTTGCATTTACAACTATATTATTGTGGACATCTTTCTGTGTAACCATCATTCCACCGCCTTTTAAACCAACCCTAGCATACACAAAATATCAAGTCCCGATATTCTCTCCGCACCCTCTCTTGTGTGCATAAGAATTTCTTTAAGCCTTTCTTTTTCTGTATTGCTATACTTATCTTTGCTATACGCTTCTGAAAAACAATAATATTTGCAATATCCATAGCCTACCCCAAGTCTGTTGCCGTAAATGCTCTTTCCGACAATATCGTAATATTTTGGCACTTTCAAAATATCGTGTTTTTCATCCAGAGTACATTCCTTTTGCTCTGCTTTCAGCTTTGATTGAAGATATTTCAGAAAACTTTGTATATCCTGTTCTGATTTTGAAATATATAAAATAGTTTCATTCATTCTTCCACCACCTATTCTATACGCTTAAATGTTCGCTACAATCATTGTCAAAAGAAATATAACACTTAAAAAACCCACTTCTGCGACTTCTCTAATATTTTTGGATTTCTTTATGAACCATAACGATAAGAGATAGTAAATAAACAATGCTATTTTGCACAATATCATTCTTCCACCAACTTTCTTCCGCAGATAGGGCAAAATTTTATATCTTCGATTCCAATTCCAGACATAAAAGGGTCGCTACATCCGAAAAATAAATGAAATGCATTTTTAAATTCAACAATTTGTGTTTCATTTTTTTCGGGATAATATCCGCCTCTAAAAGCTCCTTGCTTGATTTTTTCCAATTTTCCTATTTTGCAACAAAATTCACACATATTACACCTCAATCCCATATTCTTTGAAATAGTTTTCAATATCTCAATGCCTAGCTCTTCTGCCTTTTAATACATTTGTCTTGTGGATAAATAATATGTGTTTTTATATCCATGTTGGTTGTACAGTCTATCTCGGAACTATATTTTGCACATTTTTCTCTGTACTCGCATTTATCGCACTCTGTATCTTTTTCTCTATATTTTCTTGGCTTGTATTTCTTAAAATCCTTGCACTCACAGTCAAGTGATGTATCATTCCCTTTTTGGCAATCATAAACCGGATATTCTTCTCCTGTTTCCGCATCAAAAGCAAAATCTTCATCACTATATTTGCAAATTGAGCAATCTTTCATATCATACCTCAATCAAAGTAAATTTTCGTTTTTTAACAGTTTTTCCGTTATGAAGTGTTCCGTTCATATCTGTGTAGCACCCCATATCAATCGTACTTACCTCACAACCTCCTAGATACACTTGATATTCTTTTCCGACAATAGAGATAGTTCCAAGTGCATTTTCGTTTTCAAAACTTGCATTAAAGCCACTGTAGTCATAAGGTGTACCACAATAAGGGCATTTATCTTTGTCCATTTCGATAGCTGCGCCACAATTTACACAATTTGTCACCATTGGTTATTCTTCCTTTGCCTTAAAAAGTGTGTCAGGGAATGGAATACCTAAAAAATGCATATTTGCATACTTCCTAAATGTCGGCACGCTCATACCGGCAATCTTTGCTGCTTTTGCCTGTGAACATCTGCCATATGCATATTCCATCAATCCCTCTCGGAACGAATCAATATTTCGTGTCTTAACTCCCTTTGCCATATTTATACCTCTGCTTTTTGCTTTTCAATTTGATGTTTGTGCTCTGCCATCTTCCTGTGCATTTTATACTTCATATTTTCACAGCCGATTTCTTTTAGCTCTGTTTTAAAATTATCAAAGTCGCTGTCATTTTTGATGTATACATTGACATATCTATCTATTTGCGGTCTTGTCATAATTACACCATTTTCAGTAAATACTTTTCTGATATAGTTGGTGTAATAGCAATAGCCTTTGACTTTTTCGTGATATAACCCCCAAAAATAATCCGCATTTTCCTTTGTTTCAAACTTTGCTCTAATCTCATTGTTTGAAATATGGCTGTAGCAATGTCTGCATAATGTAATTAAATTACTTTCTCTATCATCTCCACACATTGAAGCCGTTCTTATGTGTGCCATCACCAATGCCCTGTATTCTCTACTACTTTTTCCACAATATTGGCAAGTGTAATTGTCTCTCTCAAAAATTTTAGTCTGTAAATCTTTATATGAACTCATAGTGAATACCTCCTACCATTCTTTGCTTTCACACCAACTGCTCTTACAAGTGTGGTTCATAATGTTAATTAAAACCTTTTCAGAAGAAAAGTGAACTAAGCTGTAATCGCATTGTGTTGAAAACTTTGTATTGAAATATTCATCAACTAACATCTTGTAGTCTGTATTATCTTTCATGTTGCTTATCGTTGAGTAATAATTGTCCGTATATCCGTCACGTTCTATTTCAGTTTCTTTCGTTAAACTGTCTACCACTCTTGATAAAACCTTGTCTGTTAATGGATAGTGATATTCTCCAGTGTATTTTCTATGCTTGTCTAGGAAGTATTCAAAGAATAACTTTACATTTTCTTTAAGCGTTTCATCGTTAGTCCAATCATAGGCTATCTTACCAGCTCTGTTTATCATTCTTTCTTCGGCAACTTCCCAATCTTTTTGAGAGTATTCGCCTATCGGCTTAAACTCTTTCACTTTTTTATCTTTGGGTAAAAAAGAATTACACTGTTCTCTGTTAAGAGAATTACTTTTAGTATTTAATGTTTCGTAATTAGTGTTAAGGTAATCATTATTAGTAATCCCTGTTAAAAGAGTTACACCTTGTGGCATTCCCGAATTACACTTTGCGTTATTCCCTTGGGAATTACATTTTGTGTCATTCCCGTCTGCCTGTTTATGTAATTCCTGTCCTCTATCTTCTGCTATAACCTCTTGTCTGATATTTTCTTCCCATTTTTTAACTTCTGCGTTGATAACATCATAATTAGGTCTTATATGTATAGTCGGCATTGAGTTGAATTTGTATTTTGCTGTAATTACAAATTTCTTTTTCACCAACGATTTAATCGCTTTATCATACTGTCTTTCAGTAATCCGTATTTCTTCCCACCAATCTTTTCTTTGCTTTGCAATCCAATATTCGCCGTCCTTGTATATCTTAACTTTGCTCTTATTGTCTTTGCTTGGCGCAAACCAATATAAAATCCTTGATAAAAGTGTTCCCTCTATCAAGTCACCTGTTATGTCAATGTATTTATGGAACGTGTGATTGCACCTTGCTGATGATAAGAAATTAACTTTTGTTTGGATTTCATTTTCTGATAGCATGTTTATTACCTGCCTTTCTGATAATAGCCTTATTAACAAAACAACAAACAGGCACTAAGGCTTGTGCTTTTCGGTAGCTAACCTAGTTTGTTGTAATCGGATAGACAGGACTCGAACCTGTGACTCCCTCAATTACTGCTATTGCAGTGGTTGTTCTTCCAACTGAACTACTATCCGAAAAGGCAAGATACACTCCATCAAAAGGCTCATCAAAACACATTACAGAATTTTGAAGTGTCTCACCCCATTGCTTTCAGTCGCGCGTACCTACTAGCAACTTGTTTTTGTGTGTTTTCTTTTATTTTTCCGAAACTGCTATATTGCAGACCATCAGCGTTACGCAACCGCTATTCAAGATATAACAGCTCGCACTAAACTGACGTATGATTGATGTGGTGTGGATTTGAACCACGCATGATTGTCGCGACTCTCGTCATCTAAGTTGCCGGTTTCAACGAATTATCTTACGGCAATAGCGTTTACCCATTTCGCCACACATCAATAATCGGCAAGGTTGGGAATCGAACCCACGACAAATCAGTTAATAGCCGACTGCTCTACCACTGAGCTACATGCCGTTAATGAGGGTGAAGTCTAAGGAGTGGCTACACCCTCCGGAGATATAAATTTGTATGTGCTGTAGGAAAAGAACTAAGAAACCTACAGCAAAGGACATGTGAGGAATTGCACCTCACCTAAGACTCATATGATTTGAGTTGCCCTAGTTTAACAATTAAAGGGGGTATATATGTCTACTCTGCCTATTACAGGTGTCTTTACGACAGGTTGGTTTTCACGCTCGTGCATTGTGGGATTATACACGATTAACCCTCACGAGCCTTGTGACGGCTCTTAACAGCTTTCCACTATGAGGGTGAAAGGAACTACTAAGCCCAATGTCGGGGAACCAAGTAAACCCCGAACAGGGCATGTTGGATTTGAACCAACGAATGCAGGAATCAAAATCCTGTGCCTTACCGCTTGGCGAATGCCCTATATTTATTGCCACATGAATGCTATGGCAAGTATTTGACCGAGCATTACCGCAGCGCCGAAAAGTCTCGAGCTAACTGTCTCTTTTTCGTTTAATGTGGCACTTGTCATTCCAAGCGCAATTAATGTCAGCCATACTGTTGTTGCAATTTTTAGTACAAACATGATTTACACCTCAAAATCTAATCGTCTTTATTTTCTTTCAATACTGCCTCAGCTATGCACGCAAGAACTAAAAACACTATTGAGACTACCATTGAGCATCGGTCAGAAAAGAGTATTCCGTAAAACATACAAAATAAAATTATCCATGTATACAGGCCCTTAAGAAACATTGGCATGAATTTATAAACAATCTTGTCTAAAATCTTCCACCTGCGCTTAGATTTAAGCTCACGAGCCTTATCCATGTACCACTCTGCCTTGCTCATATCCTCAGCTACAGAACCTTTGTGTCCGGCTCGATATTTATACTTGTATGCAGTAATCTCACACCATTTTGCCGCATCCTTAAGTCCGTAAATGTCAATCATTTCATCAATGCACTCTTTACGGTCAGGCAGATTGTAGTGGCTAGGGTGATTTACCATTTCGGAATTAATTTTATTAGACTCAAATCCTGTTAATTTCATCACTGTCAGCTCCTTTACTGTTATATATTATATATAACTAATATTTTATCGTAGTTGTATGTATATATATTATTATTGTGTATGTTGTTTAATTAATATATAACTTATGTTATAATAATAAATACTGCTTGGTGCGATTAAGGTATGGGTAAGAGCCTTTTTGTTTTGGCGGATATTTTGGGGGCTAAGTGGGGCGGTTTGTCGCTTTTCCTGTAGACCCCTATGGCACCCAATACGTGCGCTACTCAGTTCTCAAGCATCAAGCATTTTAAATTGTATCTATTGCACATACAATTTACTTTTATGCTTTCAACTCTTCGCTAAACAACTGTTTTGTGCATAGTTGCAATAATTCGATAGCCCTCAAAGCCTTATAAATCAAGGGATTAGAATTGTATGTATTGTATATACAATTACTTGGCATTATCAACCATGTTATCACCTGATAATGCTTTAATATTCTGACTATTTGCACCGCCTAACTGTGGTAATTCGTTGGCGCTTAAAGCTCTCGCTTGTGTAGCTTCGTAGCCGATTCCCGGCTGATTCATGCCAAACTCATTATTGCCAACGAACATAGCACCGACAGGGGATTTATTGTCGTATGCTCTATCCTTGATACAATCTTTACGGATTCCTTGCAATTTTTTCCAAATCTCGTAACTGATAGGGCTTGATTCTTTGTTTAGTCTCCAATTATCTATAACGCCACAATCTATATTGCACCAACTACTAAATGCCACAGTACTACATAGTTTATTATATATATCACTAAAATATATATACTCATCACATATACAGTTTAATATATTATAATTATATCTATTGTAGTTAGTAGGTATATATGGATTATCATATAATTGTTTATCCTTTAAAATACTATTGTCATTGAATATAATCTCTCCGACTCTTTTACAAACAGCTTTCCAAGGTCTTTGCCCCTCGCTTTTCAAGTCATCAATTTGTAACTCCTGGCAAGCCTGTTCTATAGCTCTCTCGAAGTCCTCGCGGTAAAGCTGAAAAGTGCCAAAATCGGCAATTAAGTGTTTAGTTATATTTCCTTTGATTTTTTCCATTTTAGCACCTCAAAATCATAAAATAAAAAAGCCCGCACCGCCTGGAGTAATCCCAAACGATACGAGCTAGCCGGCATTCGCTTATTAATTAAATTTAAAATAATAATAATCAAATATACTTATTTTGTCAATACATGGATTATTGAATATATAATAACAACTGTATTGATTAATATATACCACATCACACACTGTCTCTTATACACATCTGACGCTGCCGACGAATA
>ERZ1026943.114-NODE-114-length-52771-cov-10.747401_pt1 | contig 52771 bp, 45 predicted proteins | sample MGYA00519461_ERZ1026943 | MGnify/ENA primary metagenome ERZ1026943 (study PRJEB26926, sample SAMN06164617) | human gut metagenome | biome: ENVO:00009003; feature: ENVO:2100002; material: ENVO:00002003 | host: Homo sapiens | place: USA | collected 2012 ...
TGAAAAGGCAAAAAATAAAAAGGGGTGCGTCACAGACTTATGACACACCCTCATAACGCACCAATCGAGGATACATTTCCAGGAATAGCTGCTTAAAGTCGTTGTCTTTCGCTCTGTCCTGCGCCACTACCTTTATATTTATTTCTTGTTGCGTTGAATGTGTATCTCACATTCATGAGAATTTTCTGATTATCTGCATATCGGGTTAACGTGCGATGCGACTGCGTGCCGTTTGCCTCGAAATAATAATATCCTGTATGCAAGAGGTCTTGCACTACAAACATCACCTTGAGGGCATCATTCTTCAGGAAGTTCTTGGAAACCCGGAACTGCATGTTGCCCGTACATTTCCTCCTTCCGATTCCCATCTCCGCCCTCGTGCTGACATTGCCCGAAAGATTCATGAACCACCGGTGGGGAAGCCTCAGATTGTTGTTCATGCTGAATGTAAACTGAGGCTGGTTTTTGCCAAACTCGGGGATATTGAGATGATCTACATTATCATGACCGTAGAAGACACTCGCCGTGAGGTTAGGATACCAGATTCCAAACGAAGGCGCCACACGGATATTGGCTCCACAATAGTAGGAATGAGGCACCGAAGCCATCGTCTGCAAAAGCACACTCGGATGATTCACCTCGTCGTAAGGCTTGTACCAGGTCATGTACATATCAAGTACATAGTTGTAGTAAGCCATAAACGACAACCACTTGTAATTGCCCGACAAGTTGAAACTGTGCTGCTTCTGAGGCTTGAGATGAGGGTCACCGGACTTGTACTCGTACTTGCTGTCGTAGTCGATGCTGCTCTGAAGCATGACGTAGATAGGACTGTACTTGTTCAGACGATAGGAGAAGGCAAGATTCAGATTATCCTTGCTGTAGCCGATGGATGCAAATGGAATCCAATCCCTGTAGCTGGGACTCTGTTCCGCCTGCAGCACATCCTTCTCGTAATAATCGGTTTTCTGGTATTCGTATCGCAAACCGGCTCCATAGTTCATGTGTCCGATGTTCAGATAATACTCCAGGAATCCGGCATAGATAGACTGGCGGATGTGGTTGAAGGCATCGGCAGAAAAGCCGCTCTGGGTGAAGTCGTTGTGGCGGTTAGTAAACATCTCTTCCGTTCCGAAGGAAAGCCTACCCTTCCACAATGGTCCCGACACCACCAGCTTGGCAGCATAGAGATTACTCCTCACCTTGCTCTCTGATTCCGCATCCAGTTTTCCGTCGTTTATCGCCGTCTGAGTGCTCTGGCTCACCTTATTATAGAAGTCGCCATTGAAGTTGATGTTCCATTTGCCGAAATCGCCATTATAATAGGCGTTCACGCTATGCGACCAATGGGGCTTGCTTTTCGAAAACAGATCTACGCCCATGCTTTCCGTCAGTTTACCATTCTCCCACACATCGGTAGCTCCCCAGCTGTGGGTGTAGTTGTTGCCTATCATGTTGGTTGTCTCATAGCGCATACCCAGCGATTGCTGCTCGGAAATCTCATAGTTGAAACCTGCGTTCATAAGAATCTCTCCACCGAGGGTATTCGTGGTTCTGCGGCTGTTGAATTCCCAGTCGCTGGTGGTATGGAGCTGGGTTTCGGAATGGGCGGTGGTGTGCGAGCGATCCAATCCCGCTCCCACTTCGCCGAAGATATCGAGTCCGCCCGTGCGGTAGTTCAACTGCACATCCTCATAGCCATGAGGCGAATAACGACCCTGCATATATTCAGAATAAAGGCTTCCGCTCAAGCCCTGTCCACGCTTGCGAACGGCACGCAGACGGATTACGGCATTGGTCTTGGAACTATACTGCGCTCCGGGAACGGTAACGATTTCTGCCTTCAGAATATCCTTGGCACTCAATCGCTTGAGTTCGTTCAGATTCTCCAGTTTCCTGCCGTTGAGATAAATCTCGGGCGCTCCACGACCGATGATTTCCCAACTGCCCGCTTCGCCCGAAACGAAGGGCAACTGGCTGATCATATCTTCTGCAGAGCCCAGTTCGCCCAGGATGGTACCTGATACCAGGGTGGTGAAGGCGCCGTCCTTATACACCACATTGGGGCGGGTACTCTTGATGGTTACCGCCTTCAGCTGCTGGGTGTCGGGATGCAGACCGATGTGCATGGTAGGCTTGCAGGCCAAGGTCTGCGATTTATAGCCCACAAACGAAACCTTCAGCATCACATCCTTATCGGCATAAGGAAGCACGAAGCTTCCATCCTCTGCCGTTACGCAACCTGCCACATAAGCCTTGCTGACGGAGGAAATCAACACCACGTTGGCAAAAGGCAGAGGCTTCTGGTGCTCATCCACCACCCTGCCCTTGATCTGTTCCACCCGGGTTGTCTTGCCCGTGTATTGAACGGCGAAATAGGTATTGTGCTCAACGAAGGAGAAAGGTTTCCCTTGCAGCACCATCTCCAGGGCTTCCTTCTGTCGCTTAGCCTGGATATTGGCGGTTACGTGATATGGGTCGGTAGCCTGATAGGCAAAGAGGATATTCTTCTCGCCCGCCTTTTCAATCTTCTTCAACACGGAAGTAAGCGTTTCGTTATGCACCTGAAAGGTCACACCTCTGCTTTGAGCAAATAGGGAAATGCTCAAGACAAGACACAGTAAAAGGGAAGTCGTTCTTTTCATCATTTTCTTGTTTTTTATGATTCTACTTTGTTCATAATACAACATCCCCCTGGAATCGGGTACGCTTATTTTAAAAATAATGTTGCAAAAGTACAAAAATAATTGGAGAGAAAGGAAAAACTTTCCCTTTAAAAAGGAAATAATTGCCGTTTTCTTTCCCTTTTAAAAGGAAATTTTGTATCTTTGCGACCGAAAGTCCCTTGAAAAAGTGGCAGAACAAAGCAAAAAGTCCCTTGAAAAACGTGCATGAATTCAAGAAAAGTCCCTTGGAAAACGTGCACGGCATTAAGAGTAACACATCATAAATCATTAGAAAACAGATGTTTAAACGAAAAATTGAAAAATATCTCAAAGAATGGAAGAGTGATGAGCACAAAATGCCTCTCATCATCAAAGGATGTCGCCAATGCGGAAAGACATTCTCTGTACTCGATTTTGCCCATAAGAATTATGAGCATGTTGTGTATATTGACTTTTTCCAGCACCCAGAATATAAGTCGGTATTTGATGGTGGCCTGGACATCGATCTTCTCTGCATGACACTTTCTACCTTAATACCTGATGCCAATTTCGTATCGGGCAAAACCTGCATCATCTTTGACGAGATACAGGAATGCCCACGTGCTCGCACAGCCTTGAAATTCTTCAAGACTGATGGCAGATACGATGTCATCGGTACGGGTTCCCTGCTGGGAGTCAGCGGTTACCATACCAATGCTTCGTCAGAGGCTCCAATTCCTGTTGGTTACGAGACTATCATAGACATGTATCCAATGGATTTTGAGGAATGGCTCTGGGCAAATGGCATTAAGAAAATGACCATCGACTACCTGCATCGCTGCCTGGAAGAAAAGACTCCAGTACAAGAAGCCATCCACGAAAGAATGCGCCAACTGCTGCTGCAATATTGCATTGTAGGCGGAATGCCAAGAGCCGTGAGCGTATTTATGGAAACTCATAATATGCAAAACGTGCTACGGATGCAGCAAGCCATCATCGAAGAATACAAAGTAGATATGCTGAAATATGCTCCACAAGCAGACAAGTCGAGAATCAGAGAATGCTTCGAGTCTATTCCACGTCAACTGAGTAAGGAAAACAAGAAATTCGCATACGCCACAGTACGATCCAACGGAAGAGGACGTGACTATCAGGGCAGTTTGCAATGGATAGAAGATGCTGGCATTATCCGCCGTTGCTACAACCTGTCAGCGCCCGAACTCCCACTTGATGGCAACTCCATTCCCGACCAGTTTAAAGTTTACATGGCAGATACAGGGCTTTTCATCAGTATGCTCGAACCAGGAACGGCAGCTGACATTCTGCAAGGCAATCTCTATGGATACAAGGGAGCCATCTTTGAAAATCTGGTGGCCGACATTTTTGGCAAGATGAATCGCAAGCTCTATTATTTCCGCAAGGACTCGGGTTTGGAAATCGACTTTGTTACAAGATACGAAGGCAAATGCACGCTGGTAGAAGTAAAGGCGAGCAACGGAAACATTAAAAGTGCCAAGACCATCCTTTCGAACCCCGAAAAGTATCACGTATCTCAAGCCATCAAACTGGGAGATGTAAATGTAGGAACAGCCCCACAAACACTCATTCTTCCCCTCTACATGGCTTTTCTGCTGAAAAACAAATAATCTTCGTTAAAATATCGAAATCCTAAGAATAATCCCGACAGAAATAATTAATTTTGCAAATAAAATCAGAATACTGTAGATAAATGCAGAGGATAACACATAAGAGAATCCGAATTTCCTGGCTGCTGCTATTGGTTTACCTGCCGATGCTGCTGGTCGTTACGTTTCACCATCATAGTGAAGCGCAGGGAACTCATGCAGATTTCTATTGTGCAGATTGCGCCCATCATGTTCATCACGACGGCCATCTGATAGCCCTGCAGAATACCATGCACGACTGTGTGCTCTGCCAATTGCAAAGCACACCTTATCTGGCTCCATCCCTCGTGATATGGGTTGCCATCACCGTGCTCCATCTCTCCCCTCGCCGTGCCTTCTGCTCTCCTTGCCTGTGCAGGGCGAAGGGGGTAAAATCTACCCGTGCTCCACCTTATTATCAGTTTTTTATAAATAATTGAAAATTAACATAATAAGGTAATTAATAACATAATGAGAACAATATTGAAATCAATATTGCTGATGAGCCTATGCTCGTCGGCAACAGCCCCTGCTATGGCTATAAACGGAGCAGATAATAACAAGGAAAAGTCAAGCATTCATGGTATGGAAACCAGCGATTCCATCAAGCACCAGCCTCTGACGGAATCGAGCGTGAAACTGAACGAAGTGGTGGTAACAGGATTGACGGGCAGCCAGAAACTGAAGCAATCGCCCGCACCTATCTCCTTTGTTTCTGCCCGCCAGCTCGAAATGCAACCTTCAACCAACATCATCGACGCCATCGCTCATCAGCCAGGCGTTTCGCAGATTACCACGGGAAGCGGAATCTCCAAACCCGTGATTCGTGGATTGGGATTTAACCGTGTGGTCGTAGTAAATGATGGAGTCAGACAGGAAGGACAGCAATGGGGCGATGAACACGGAATAGAAATCGACCCGGCTTCGGTTCATTCCGTAGAGATCCTGAAAGGTCCGGCAAGTCTTATGTATGGCTCGGATGCGATGGCTGGCGTCCTCATCTTCCATTCCGCTCCTACCCTTGCTAAGGGCGACATGAGAGCCAATTTCTCAACGGGTTACCAAACCAACAACGGACTTTTTGATTATTCGCTCAACTTTGCCGGCAACCAGGGCGGCTTTGTCTGGAATACCCGATATAGTGGAAAAATGGCGCATGCCTACAAGAACAAATACGATGGTTACGTCTTCGGTTCTTCACTCCGAGAACAGGCCCTTTCGCAGCTCCTCGGCTGGAATTATCGCCAGGGACATTCGCATCTCACACTCGATTATTATCATCTCACTCCGGGCATCGTAGAGGGAGAAAGAGATGAGAAAACGGGCGAGCTGGAAATTCCGGATGGCTACGATGCCAAGAGTTACGGCAAACCGATGCCTTATCAGCAGATTCACCATTACAAGGCGGTGCTCGACAATTCCTGGTTCCTGGGCGACGGCAATCTGAAACTCCTCTTGGGTTATCAGCAGAACCGCCGTCAAGAGTTTGAGGAGGAAGAGAATCCGAAGGAATGCGGACTCGACTTCATGCTCCATACCGTGAATTACGACCTGCATTATCTCTCGCCGGAAATGAATGGCTGGAAATTCTCAACAGGTGTCAACGGCATGTGGCAGCAATCAATTAACAAGGGAACAGAGTTTCTGATTCCAGCCTATCATCTCTTCGATTACGGCGTGTTTGCCACGGTGAGCAAGAAAATAGGCAAGTTGAATCTGAGCGGCGGAATCAGATACGATCATCGCCACCTGCACAGCGAAGCGGATTCTTTCCGTTTTCAAGCCTTTAAGCGCAGCTTTGAGGGAGTAACCGGAAGCATCGGATTGGCTTATGAAATCCTGCCCGATTTCAATATCAAACTGAACCTGGCAAGAGGATTCCGTGCGCCTAACATCAGCGAATTATCATCGAATGGTGTGCATGAGGGAACCCAGCGATACGAATTGGGAAATTCCGGTCTGAGGCCTGAGAACAGCTGGCAATTCGACCTCGGTTTGGACTATTCTTCGCCTATTATTTCGGCAGAACTCTCGCTGTTTGCCAATCGCATTAACCATTACATCTATAGCGAGAAGTTGGCAGATGAGAACAATCAGCCTATCCTCATCGACGACACGCCTGCCTATCAGTTTACTTCGGGCGACGCCCGCATTCTGGGTGGTGAGGCGAGCATCGACATCCATCCTGTAGAGCGTCTGCACTTCGGCAACACTTTTTCATATGTCAACTCCGTGCAGTTGCATCAGCCATCCGAATCTAAGTATCTGCCATTCACCCCAGCTCCCCGTTGGATTTCGGATGTAAGATATGAGTTTGTCTGCAACGGCAAGACTTTCGACCATCTCTTCGTCAAGCTGCAGATGGATTGCAATCTTCGCCAGAACCATTATTTCGCAGCCAACGATACGGAGACCGCCACGCCATCCTACACCTTATTAAATATGTATGCCGGTACCGACGTGAAGCTTCACGGCAAGCGCCTTCTCTCGCTCTATCTTTCGGGCGAGAATATTACCAACCGTGCTTACCAGAACCACCTGAGCCGTCTGAAGTATCTGGCGGAAAACACGGTTACGGGCAGAAGAGGTGTTTACAACATGGGGCGCAACTTCTGTATCAAAGTAGTGGTTCCGATAGAACTGTAATTCCCTCTTTTAGAATAGGAAATTCCTCATCAAGAATCAGAATTTGGAATAAATAAATGCCGATAGGGTGCCAAAAACTACAGAAAAAGTAACTTTTGGCGCCACTATCGGCATTTTTTCGTCTAATAATTAGACAATAATGACCGCTTTTCGATGATATTTCGTAACTTTGCAACCATGATTAAGAAACAAGGAACGATATTGATTGTTGATGACAACCGCAACATTCTTACTACGGTGAGAATGCTGCTGGAACCCATATTCGATGGCATCATCACCATCGCCAACCCTAACTCCATCCCAGCCAAGCTGAGAGAGGAGCATCCCGACGTGGTGCTGCTCGACATGAACTTCTCCAGCGGAATCAATTCGGGAAACGAGGGACTGTACTGGCTCAGGGAAATCAAGAGCCTCAGCCCGAAAACCGAAGTGGTGCTCTTTACTGCCTATGCCGACATCCAACTTGCCGTAACAGGCATCAAGGAAGGTGCCGCCGACTTCATCGTGAAGCCTTTTGAAAACGAGAAGATGATCCGCACGCTGATAGAGGCTAGGGATAAGAACAAGGCTGTGGATAACGCTATTGGCAAAAAAGGTGGAAAACTTTGTGGAAAAGATGCACAAAGTGCTATGTATTGGGGAGATAGCGAAGTTATGAACAATTTGAGAAGCATTGTGGAAAAAGTTGCCGCAACCGATGCTAACATCCTGATTACAGGCGAAAACGGAACAGGTAAAGAGGTGTTAGCCAACGAGATACATCGTTTATCCACAAGATGTGGAAAGAAAATGCTGCCTGTGGATATGGGAGCCATCACGGAAACCCTTTTCGAGAGCGAACTCTTCGGTCATGTGAAGGGTGCTTTTACCGATGCCAAGGTGGATAAACCAGGCAAGTTTGAGCTTGCCGACGGCAGCACCATCTTCCTGGATGAGATAGGAAACCTATCCTATGGTCTTCAGGCAAAGCTCCTCACCGCCCTGCAGCGCAGAAGCATCGTAAGAGTGGGCGGAAGTACGCAGATTCCCATCAACGTACGACTGGTTTGCGCCACCAACCGCAATCTGCAGCAGATGGTAAACGATGGCGAATTCAGAGAGGATCTGCTCTATCGCATCAATACCATCCATCTGGAATTGCCTGCCCTGAGACAGAGAAAATCAGACATCGTTCCGCTGGCAGAAAGATTCCTCCATCAATATGGCGATTTATATAATAAGGTGAATCTCCGTCTTTCGGAAGAAGCTGAGAAAAAACTTACCAGTTTGCCTTGGTACGGCAACATCCGTGAACTTCAGCACGCCATCGAGAAAGCCGTGATTCTATCTGATGGCGGAATGATTTCTGCCGAAGATATTGACGGCGGAAACCAGCAGAGAAGAGAGAAGCCCCTGGAAGAGGTTCAGACGCTCGACGAGATGGAGAGCCGAATGATAGAGAAAACCATCAGGGAATGTGAGGGAAACCTGTCGGTGGTAGCCGCAAGGTTAGGTATTTCCCGCCAAACGCTTTATAATAAGATTAAGCGATATGGATTATAAACTAATTATAATTATCGTGCTTTTGCTCGTGGCTGTAGTGGGTTACATTCGCCTTTACCGCCACTATCGCAGGAACATCAAGAAGGTAACCTTCCTTTTTGATGCAATAGATAATGGGGATTTCTCCTTCAACTTTCCTACGGAGAAGGGGTTTAAGGAGGATAAGATTCTGCACAAATCCCTCAACCGAATCAAACTCTTCCTGCAACATACGAGAGAGGAGCAGATGAATCGGGAGAAATATTACGAACAGATTCTGAATGCGGTGGATACGGGCATCCTGGTGGTGGATGACCACGACAACATCCTGCAACACAATCAGGCTGCCCTCCGGTTACTCGATACGGATGTGCTTACCCACATGAACCAGGTAAAAGGGAAACTGAAGGATGAACACTTGGCAAAACATGAGACGCAAGCCATGCTGAAAGACAAGCACGTGCGCATCATCGCCCTGAGCGACGTGAGCCACGAGCTGAGCAATCAGGAGGTGGATTCTTGGATCAAGCTGATTCGTGTGCTGACCCATGAAATCATGAATACCATCACGCCGGTTACTTCGTTGAGCGAAACTCTGCTTACCCGAGTTACAGAGGATAAAGACTTGAAGCAAGGCTTGGAAACCATCCACAAAACAGGAACCGAGCTGTTGGCTTTCGTCAACAACTATCGCCGTTTTACCCATGTTCCCCAGCCTCAGCCTGCTCTCTTCTATGTGGAACCATTCCTGGAAAGAATGGCGATGCTCTGCAACCACGAAGTAGATATTTCGGTTTCTCCCAAGGATTTGCTGGTTTATGCCGATGAGAGCCTCCTCTCTCACGTGGTAACGAATCTTCTGAAGAATGCCGTAGAAGCTTTCAACGGGCAGGAAAAGTTATCTGCAGAAAGAAACAAGCAAGATGGAAATGAGCAGGGTAGGAACAAGCAGGAATGTCGCTCCGCGGATTTGCAATCCGCGGCAAGCAAGAAGGCATTTATCCATCTCCAAGCCTACGCCAATGCCCAGGAATCCATCATCATCAACGTGAGCAACAACGCCGGTCTCATCCCCGAAGATGTAGCCTCCCACATTTTCATCCCGTTCTTCACCACGAAGCCGGAAGGAAGCGGAATCGGTCTCTCCCTCTCCCGCCAGATCATGCGAGTAAGCGGCGGCAGCCTCTCGCTCCATCAGGACAAGGCGCAGGGAATCACCACCTTCCGCATCATCATCCCATAAAAAAGTATAATTTTGAGGAAGAAAGTTTGGCACTTTCACTTTTTTACCATATCTTTGCCATTATAAAAGATTAAGCTTATGTCAACAGACGATAAGACCATATTAAAGATAAAAGAAATAGCTAAATCTGCTATTCCTTTAGGCAGCAAGGCTATATTGTATGGATCAAGAGCGAGAGGTGATGCTCGCAACGATTCAGACTGGGACATTCTTATCCTTTTAGATAAAGCCAAACTGGAGCAAACAGACTATGACAAAGTAAGTTACCCGTTTGTCTTATTAGGTTGCGACCTCGGCACAGAAATCAATCCCATTCTTTACACAAAGAAAGAATGGGAATCGTATAACTTCACCCCTTTTTACGAGAATGTAAATCGAGACGGCATTAGTTTAATATAAAAGTTATGGATCAAGTAAACAAAGACACATTAATCAGTCTGCAAGTAGAAAAAGCCAAGCGCTTTTTAACTCAAGCAGATGAAATGGTTGAACTAAAGCATTGGGATTTAGCAGCCAATCGCTATTATTATGCCTGCTTCCATACCGTACAAGCTCTATTCATAGCAAAAGGTGTTAATGCCCACACTCATGCCGGCATTAACACCCAATTCAGTTTACACTTCGTAAAGACTGGTATCGTAGATATCTCTTATGGCAGTTTCCTCGCCCGTATGTTCCAGTTAAGGCAAAAAGCCGATTACAACTGCGCCTACGAAATTTCCGAAAATGACATCCTGGAAATTATTGGCTTATCACACGATTTTATAAAAGCCATATTAAACTTAGTCAAATAATTACTGATTGCCCTCCGCCTCCACAATCTGTCCATCAAACAGGCGGATGGTGCGATGGGCTATCTTGGCATCATGCTCATTATGCGTTACCATGACGATGGTGGTGCCCTCGTGGTTCAGCTCAGTAAGCAGATGCATCACCTCGGCACCATTCTTGGAATCGAGGTTACCCGTAGGCTCATCGGCAAGGATAAGTTTCGGACCGAAGACCACGGCACGGGCGATGGCAACCCTCTGCTGCTGACCACCTGACAGTTGGTGAGGGAAATGCTTGGCACGATGGCTGATGGCCATTCGCTTCATAATCGCCTGCACCTTAGCCTTGCGCTCCGCCTTCGGAATGTTGAGGTAGGTAAGAGGAAGCTCGATGTTCTCCTCTACATTCAATTCATCTATCAGGTTGAAGCTCTGGAACACAAAACCGATTTCTCCCTTTCTCACATCCGTGCGCTCCTTTTCCTTCAGGTTTGCCACCTCGTGATTACCCAGGAAATATTTTCCAGAAGTTGGGTTGTCGAGCAAACCAAGGATGTTGAGCAAGGTGGATTTGCCGCAACCGGATGGTCCCATAATGGCAACAAACTCGCCGTCTTCGACTGTGAAAGATACGTTATTTAAAGCAATCGTCTCCACATCTTCTGTGCGGAATGACTTGCAAAGATTCTCTATTTTAAGCATTTTCTTATCTTTTTACTTTTTTACTTTTAATTTTATTCATCCTTAAGATACTTCACCGGATTACTATTCGCCACCTTGTAGCAGTTGATGACGACGGAAAGCCCGATGATGACGAGCAAGATGATGGTAACGCCGATAAACAGCAAAGGCGTCATCGTAATCTTCTCGCTAAACGACATCAGCCATTGTCGGGCTATCAGCCAAGCCCCCAAGTCGCCCACGATGATGCAAGGCAAGGCAATCTTCATAATGTCCTTCAGGAAGATGCGAAGAATATCCTTCACCTTCGCTCCGTTCACCTTCCTTATCGCAATCTCCTTGCGGCGGCGGTTCACCTCATCGCTCGTATAACCCACCAATCCGAAGAGGGCGATAATCATCGTCACGATGCCTGCTACAAGGATGCCATTGCGGAAATTGAGCTGTGAGGCATACTGGTTAGCCAATTCAGAGGCATAACTCTTCACGATGACCTTATTGTTAGGATACATCGACTGCACCTTCTGCTGCAACTCCGCCAACGATTCGTCCTGCATATCCTTATACTTTACAAGCATGTAATAAGCCGTCTTGGCTGCATAGAAATACAGTACAGGAAACTCCTTCATATCGTCGCCATCGGCCGACATGTCACCCCAGCGGATATTCTTGCACACGCCACAAACCGTCAGCTTGAGTGGATTTACACCGTCATCATGTCCCGAACAAGTAATCTGCTTGCCTACAACGCCATCCTTCCAATGCCAGATATTGATGAGTTTTTCAGCACCCCGTTCGTCAATAATCACCTGACGGCAACTGTCATTGCACTCCGTAAAGAACGAGCCCTGTACTATCGGGATGTTCATCATCTTGAAGAAATTGTCGTCCACACCTTCCATATCTATGATGTTGAAGGTATTAGTATCATCACCAGGCTTTTGTACCATGTTTCCGCTTCTGCCGTATCCATAGAGCGGAATATGATAAGTGGAACAGCACTCCTTGACATTCGGCATTCGCTTGATTTCGGCAAGACACTGGTTGCGCTGGTCGCGATTGATGCCATCTACCGAGACGATGGCAACATTATCATAATCGTAACCAGGATTGGTGCCAAGCATCAGCTGATACTGACTGTTGATGATGTAGAGCAGACTGAACAGCAGTCCAGAGATAGCAAACTGTATGCCCAGCAACGTCAGTTTCCAGCGGTTGCGATTCTCGTTATAACCACGGAAGGCACTTGCCACCGGAATCTTGTTGTATAGCCAGCCCGGAACCAGACCGCCTACCAGCAACACCAGCAGGCAGATCATCACCAATATCCAACTGCCCCTGTTCAGAATCAGCGCACTAACCGGAGCAGAAAGGAAATTCTCGATAGTTCCCTTGCAAAGGAATACGAGTATGGCAGCCAAAATCACCGCCAAGCCTACATGCACCAATGCCTCAGAGAAGATGATGGCATGAATATTCTTGGGTTCGGCTCCATAGCACTTGCGAACTGCCATCTCACGCGAGCGGCTTACCAGATTGCCCACTATGATAAGCAGATAGTTCATTACCGACGTGAAGAGCAGCACGAAGGCCACGATGCTCAATATCCAGCTCATCATCTTGATATATGGGTCATGGGTATAGACATCGCTCAACACCGTGAAATCAAAGGTAAGGTCTGTTCCCATCTTCTTCAGTTCCTTCAATGGGAAATGGTCTTGGCGCATCTTGTCGACGTAAGGCTTGAGTTCGTCGACACGATGTCCCCTTGCCAACCGAATGTAGGAAATATAGCTATCATTTCCTATCCAATTGTTTCTGCCATCGTAAGAATATACGTATGGAACACTGGACATAGACAGAATCATCTGCGTGCCATGCAAGGACGCCCCCCAAGGAAAAGCCTCGAAAACGCCATTAATGGTAAAAGTAGTACCAGGATAATCGGGAAGCGTGAAATGCTTGCCCACCACATTGCCGCCTATAGTGGCTGCCGTCTTCGAGTCGATGATGCAAGACAAGGGCTGTGATAATATCTGGCGAGCCTTGCCTACCAACATCTTCTGCGGAAAGACATCGAAGAAACAACTGTCTGCCATCAAGATATTGGCAGACACAACGTGCTGGTCGTCCAACTTGCATTGGGCGTCGTTATAGAACCAGTGGGTACTAGTGGCCATTTCCACCATCGGTGCATATTGCTTCACACCTTGGGCGATGGCTCCTGAAGTCTGGTTGAACGTCATGGTCTTACCCTGATTGCTGCTCACTTCAAATATCTGATACGTCCTCTCCCATCCAGGGAAATACGTATCGTAAGTCTGCTCGAAATAAATCTCGGCAATAATTACCGAACTGATTGCCAGTCCGAGCGCCAGACACAAGATCTTCACGAAATTGTGCTGGCCTCTTCGGGGCAGATTCTTGAATGCGTTAATAATATGATTCATATCAAATATCCTGTTTCAAGGGCGTTAGCCCAATTTATCACTAATCACTACTAATTAAAAACTAATACATCATTATCCTTATAGGCCTCATAGCCGCTAACGATAACCTGCTCGCCCGGCTCCAAGCCTTCAATCACCTCATAATATTGAGGATTCTGGCGACCGATGGTAATCTTTCGGCGATAAGCCTTCTTGCCACTCTTGTCTAAAACAAAAATCCATTGACCGCCCGTTACACTATAAAACGTGCCTTTAGGGATGATTATTGCCTGCTTAGACTGGCCGAGCTGCAAATCTACATAATAGGTCTGACCGGTTCGGATATTGCCAGGGCGAACACCTTTGAAGATGAAGTCGATGCGAAACCTGCCGTCTCTTACCTCGGGATAAACCTTGCGGACCTGCAGGAGATAATGCTTGCCATTCTGGTCGAAGGTAGCAGTAAGTCCGGGTTTTACCCGGTCGATGTAATGCTCATCCACCTGCGCCTGCACCTTGAAATCGCTGAGATCGTTGATGACTCCTATCTTCTGTCCAGCCTGGATGCTCTGTCCCAGTTCCACATCGAGCAAGCCGATTTCACCCGATATGGTGCTGCGGATGTTCAGCTTCTCCTTGCGCTGGCGAACCAGCTGCACATTCTTCTGCATGGCTTCCAGATTATCGCCCATCTGATCCATCTGCGAACGGCGGAGCTGTGCATCCTTCTTCAATCGCTTGCTGATGAGCGCATGCTTCTTGACGGCAAGGTCGTAATCTTCCTTAGCCTTCAGATACTCCTCGCGCGAATTGAGTTCTTCCTTGTGCAACGCCTCCTGATGCTGATAGGAGCGGCGCTTGGTAATGACATCCTGCGAAAGCGACAGTTCCTCGTTGCTATTGTTCAGGCGGTCCTGCTCCATCGAAATCTGGGTGTTGCGAAGCATGTCCTGCTTTTCGGCAAGTTCGCTTTCGGCATTCAGAATCTCCAGGTCGAGATTCGAATTGCTCAGTTTCACGATTACATCGCCCTTGTTCACGTGGGCACCTTCATCCACCACTTTCTCCAGAACAATACCACCTTCTTCGGAACTGATCTGTACCACGGAGATAGGAACCACCTGTCCATCCACCGAAACATAATCGTTGAACTGCGCCTTCTCCACGGTTCCGATGCTCAATCCCTTCCTGTCCACCTTCAGGGTGGAAGAGAAATTGCTCAATCCCAACCAAATGAGGACTGCGATCAAAACCGCTCCTCCGCCAATCCATGCCCAGTACTTGCGAGGCACGAGATATTTTTTCTTTTCTATCTTTATATCCATAATTTATCTTATTAAATTTTCTCCCTGATAATAAGCAACCAATCTCTGTTTGATTATGAGCAACATCTGCATCTGGAGTTCCTTGATTCTGCTTTCCAGAAGCGTCTGGGCTGCGGTATGAAGATCGAAGGTGGAAAGCATCCCTTCTTCAAACTTGCGGCTCGACATGTGATAGGCGAGCGAATCGGAGGCAACCTTCTTCTGCATCTGATGCAACTCCTTGGCGTAACCCTCTGCATCCATTACCGCCTGGGCTATCTGGTCGTGAAGCTTGCGACGGGTTTCCTCCAGGTTCACCTGTGCCAGTTGCCAGTCGTTGCGTGCCTTCTTCACGCTGTGCCAGCGGTCGCTATTATAAATAGGTATGGAAAGGGTCAACGCGAGGTATTCGCCCTGGTTGTTGTGAAACTGCGAGGCAAACCCATCGTATTGCCCTTTCTGAGAGAGATTCTTATAATAGTTGGTAGAAATGCCGCCACCGAGAGAGAGTGATGGCAGCAATCTGCCTTTTGCTATCTTGTAATCATACCGTGCCCGCTCCACTTCGTATTCTGCCGACTTCAAATCGGGAGAGATATTTTGGAAACCCTGGTAAACGGTTTCGTAGTTTACTCCAGATTCAGGAACCTCTTTATTATCAGACGTTAACTTCAAATTCTGCTCTTCAGCTATCTGGATTTTCAGCTCTTCATCCACCGGAAAATTCATCGCGGATTTCAAGGCGAGCAGACTCTGTTTTGCCACATTCTCCTGATGCGTAAGATTGTATTCATCTTCTGCCACCTGCGATTCCATCTGCACCACATCCGGTCGGCCTTTCTCGCCCAGTTCATACAGGCGCTTCATCTTAGCCAGCATCCGCTTGCTTTCGTTCAGTTTCTCGCTTGCTATCCGAATGCTTGCCTCAGCATAGGCAGCATCCACATATTTCTGCATCACGTCGATGGCACGGTCATCCTGAATTTTCTGCATCGCCGTGGCTGAATAATCCCGGCTCAACTTTGCCTGCTTCAAGGCGTTGATGGTGGCGAAACCGTCGAAGACATTCAGTTCGGCATAAAGCTGATAATAGTTGTTGAATGTCGTTACATTATTATAAGTATTGGTTTCCGGGTCAATGTTTCGTCCCCAGGCATACTGTCCCTGTACGCCGCCCGTAACGGTAGGCAGGAATCCTGCCACAGCATGCTGGTAATCCTGCTTGCGCTGACGGGCATTCACCACCTCCCGCTTCACCTCCGTGGCGTGCTCCACGGCGTATTTCATACAGTCGTCAAGGCTCCAGCTCTGTGCCGAGGCACCAGCCGCCCAGACCAACCATCCTATCAATATTCCTATTCTTTTCATAATCTTCTTCATTTTGGCATGATAAGGACAAGAGCCGTGCCAAAACAGCATTTCTCCTGATAATCAAACCATTAAATAAAAACCCTCATTAAACAAACTGTCCAACAATTAGACACCACCGTCTAATTGTTGGACAGTAAACCACAGATCAAAGCTAATCATTCGAAACCAAAGATCAAAGCTGATCATTCATCGCATCCACCACTTGTCCATCAAACAGATTGATGATGCGACTGGCGTAGGTAGCATCGTGCTTGGAGTGCGTCACCATCACGATGGTGGTTCCCTCCTCGTTCAGCTCGCTGAGCAACTGCATCACCTCCATACCATTCTTGGAATCGAGGTTACCCGTAGGCTCATCGGCAAGGATGATGCTAGGCTTGCCCACCACGGCACGGGCGATGGCAACCCTCTGCTGCTGACCGCCCGAAAGCTGATGAGGATAATGCTTGGCACGATGGCTCAGCTTCACCTTTCTCAGAATTTCGAGCACGCGCTCCTTGCGCTCCGCCTTTCCCACTCCGAGGTATTTCAGCTGTAAATCCACATTCTCCTCAACGGTAAGTTCGTCGATAAGGTTGAAGTTCTGGAACACGAAGCCGATGCGACCCTTGCGATAGGCGGTGCGCTCACGCTCCTTCAGATGGCCCACTTCCTCATTATTCAACCAATACTTGCCCTCCGTAGGACTATCCAGTAAGCCCAGGATGTTCAGCAAGGTTGACTTGCCGCATCCCGAAGGACCCATGATGGCGATAAACTCACCATCTTCTACTTCTATGTTCACGCCGTTCAGGGCGATGGTTTCCACCTCTTCTGTGCGGAATATTCTAGTTAAATTCTCTGTTCGTATCATCGTTAGAAATCTTTTTAAAGTTTATGACTCATTATTCAGCCTTGATGCTGTCTATCGGATTCGACATCGCCGTACGCAGGGTGCAGCCGATAACCGAAACAAAGGCTATCAATAAGGTAAAGACGGCGCCAGCCAGCAACACCCACCAAGGGAAGGAGATGCGATGGACGAAATCCATAAGATAAGTCTGCATCAGCTTCACGCAGATAGGGATGGCGATGACCACAGCCACCAGCGAACTGACGAGGAATCTCTTAGCCAGTTGCCAAGCCGCATCCCCAATCGAATCCCCCATCACCTTGCGCAGGGCAATCTGGCGCTTCTGCTGGTTGCCGTAATAAACCGACATTCCGAAGAGCCCCAAGGCAGAAATCAGGATAGAGATGCTCATGAAGGTGATGATGAGCACCATCATATTATGCTTGTCCTTGAGGTTATTCTTCAAAGTATCATCCATATACTCCACCTGCATTTCCGCAGGAACGCCCATCAGTTCCTTAGCCACCTGCTTGCAGGTATTCCGGATCGCCTGCAGCGCCTGGGCATGATCGCCACGGGTTTTCACCAGAACTGTCCATCCACGCTGCTGCGGGGTAATGACTCCAATGGCATTATGCTCCGTTTTTTCATTCTCGCTCAGCGCATCTCCACTATGGTAATCGGCAATCACGCCACACACCTCGTATTCATGCTTTCCATCCTTCATTCTCATTCCGAACCAAGGCTTGTGGACAGAAACGCCATAGGCACGCTTCGCATCTTCCGTTACCCAAATCTTTCCATAGGCTGGCTCGCAATACTGCTCAATCACCCTGACTCCCAGCATCTTCATCGCCGTGGAATCTACCATGAATATACGGAGCATTCCTATCAGTTTTTCATTGTCATCATGCACGCCATTTCCCCAGCTTCTGATAGGATTGGCGTTGCCGTAAGTTGCCTCTTCCACCTCTGGAAGCGCTTTCAGACGGTTTTTGAGAATAGACATCTTCTCGGGCGAACCATCCAAGGAAGAAATGATGGAAACAATATCCTTCGTCTGATAACCCAACGGCAAATCGGCAAGATGCTTCATCTGGAGCATCATCGTTATCGCCATCACTACCAGCGTGATACTGATGACGCTCTGGGCTACGATAAATATCTTGCTGAACCACATCTTGCTGCGCATGCGGATGGTTCCCTTCACCACATCTATCGGATTGAAACGGGAAACCACGATGGCAGGAAGGATTCCCGCAAAGATGGAGATGATGACGTAAGCCAACGGCAGGAACCACAGAAGGTCGAAGGAATGGAACAGGTCGATTTTCGTATCCAACATAGAATTGAACAACGGGATGAATGCCCAGGAAATCAACAAGCCCAGCAGGAAGCAGACTGCCGTGAAGAGCGCCGACTCCTTGAGATAGCGCAGCATCACGCCCCCTACCGATTCGCCCAGCAGTCTTCGGGTAGCCATCTCCTTCGCACGGTTGCCAATCTGAGCCACCGTAAGATTGATGTAGTTGAACAAGGCAGAAAGCAGCAGAACCAGCGCCACGACCAGGAGGATATTCACGAGAGAACGATTTCCATGCTTGAAAATCTCGACATCATCATCCGCAAAATGAATCTGGTCCCATCTCACAAACTGGCAGCCCCACATGAAGTCGGCTCCACCTGATTCCTTTTTCCACTCCTTCCAGTAGTTTATGTATTTGCCGAGCAAGGTCTGTCTCACCTTTTCGGGGTCGGCTTCCTTTGCCAGTCGCGCCACCGTAGTACAGGAGCCAAACTGATCCATCGCCTGAGCCTCAGCTTCTATCAGTTTCATCGACACGAAAATATCGTATGGGTTAAGAAGGTCCTCACGGTCGAAATCCTCCATGATTCCCACCACCTTGAGTTGCAGCTTACCGCATTGGATGGTACGGCCGATAGGATTGGCGTTGCCGAAGGCTTTCTTGGCAAAAGATTCCGAAACCATTGCCTGATGAGCATCCGAAAGGAGATGATCTGGCGCACAACCACGGCATTTGTAACCCATAAACTGGGAAAAGTTCGGGTCGATAGCCAGATATTTTGCCTCATAATACTGTCCATCTATCATGGCTCCCTGCGGAGCATAATATTCACCAAATCTTGTCCATCCCTTGATTTCCGGGATGGAAGGAAAGAACTCCTTGGCTATGCCCCAGGTCATTCCGAGATAATCGCCGGAACCTGCAACATAGAGCTCCTTCGCCAGTTTCTGATTCGTTCCCACACGATACTCTGCAGTAGCGTAGGAAACGAGAATCAGCACAAAAGCCAGTGCCACCGAGAGGCCCAAGGCCTCTATGGTGGCATAAAGCTTGTTGCGTGATAAGAATTTCACATAACTTTTCATCATATACTCATTTATTTTTTGTTTCACTTAAATCAAACGATAAAGGAAGAATACCATCTCCCTGTTTTCGTTAGCTGCTGCAAAGTTACGGCTTCTCCCGTTTTCTGCCAAGATTTCCGGCAGCCCGGAAGGTGGATTGTATGAAATTCATACACTCTATTGTATGATTATCACACAACAGCCCCGTTTTTGTTTGTCGTTTCGGGAAAAAAGCGTACTTTTGCAAACAAAAAAATAAAAGATATGAAATACGGAACCCTTCTTGTCATCGACGATAATCCGTCGATACTCACGGCGCTGAAAATCTGTCTGAGCAATACGTTCGAACGGATTCTCACCCTTTCTCGCCCCGATACAGCCCCCACGCTGCTGCAACAGGAGCAGGTAGATCTCATCCTGCTCGACATGAACTTCTCGCTCGGCGTAAACAGCGGACAGGACGGCTTGCTCTGGCTCCGCACCTTCCGCCGGCTCCACGCCCACATCCCCGTGGTACTCATCACCGCCTTTGCCGACGTGCAGCTAGCCATCAAGGGATTGAAAAGCGGAGCTGCCGATTTCGTCACCAAGCCCTGGGATAATGACGAACTGATAAGGGTGCTCAAGGATGCCATCGACAACAATACGGAAGTGGCAACCTTGGAAAATTTCGAGAACGATTACATCCGGAAGGTCGTGGATAAATGCCACGGCAATATCTCGCGTGCAGCCGAAATGCTCGGAATTACCCGACAAACCCTCTACGCAAAACTGAAGAGATAAACATACTATTTTTATGGTTATTATCAAGATTATATATTTAATAGGTGGAATCTGCCTCATCCTGGGCGGCCTCATCTATCTGTTCTTTCGCCATCAGCGAAGGCTGAAGGCGCGTGCCTTCCTGATGCGTGAGGCTGTAAGAAATGGCGATTACGCCTTCCGCCTCCCCACTTCGGGTTTGCTGCCAGGCGAAAGAGCCTTGCAGCAGGCACTCAACGACATGCAGGGCGACATTGCCCGCCTCGTAGCCAGACACGAAGTGGAATCCTGGCAAAAGCTGACCCGTGTGCTTACCCACGAAATCATGAACGCTACGGCTCCCATCTCCAGCATCTGCCAGGCTTACCTCAGCAACCCGCAGATCAAGGGAAGCGAATACGAGGAAGGCATTCAGGCGATTCACGACACCAGCAAGTCGCTCACCAACTTCGTGGATAGCTACCGCAAGCTCACCCAGCTTCAGGCTCCCGTCGTAGAACCCCTTACGCTCACCTCTTTCCTGGAAAGCATCCGGGCGCTCTATCCCGACCTCAATTGGCACATTTTCCTCCCCCAGAATGTCACGCTGGAGGCCGACCGCAACATGCTGCGCCAGGTATTCATCAATCTTACCAAGAATGCCATCGAAGCCCACGCCACCGACATCGACGTCCGCATGAGCCAAAACGAGCGTCCTGTCCTGCTGTTCAGCAACAACGGCGAACCGATTCCTGCCGATGTGGCACGGGAAATCTTCATCCCGTTCTTCACCACCAAATCATCCGGAACGGGAATCGGACTTTCCCTTTCCCGCCAGATGCTGATGATGCAGAACATCGAACTGGGACTTGCCGATACTTCCATCTCCGGCTACCATGTAACATTCTACCTGGAAAAACAAAAAGATTGACATCAATTTCGTAGTTTCCCAGTTTCATCTACATTAAAATTATTATTATTTTAAGTCATCTAGAAAAGAAAATGACAGAAAAGCTTGGTGCTTTCGAAAAAAAACATTACCTTTGTCACCATAAAATAAACAACGTAACGACATTAAATACATGATGACAATTGAAGAATACAGAGCAGAGGTCTTGCAGGCATTGCTCGAAGCAAAGAATGAGGATGGTACTCCAGCAATTACACCTAAGGAAGCACAGGAGGCTCTCAATGGTTTTACCGACGACGAATTGCAGGACGGCATCTTATGGAACTCTCCACAGGACGTGGCCGATATTATCCTTGAAGGATAAAGAAAACATCGTTTTTCTTTGCTCATTCCAATTATTATTTGTAATTTTGCAGGCGCTTAAGTAAAAGGGGTACTTGCAAGCCCCCTCACTTACCAGGCATTTGAATAAAGAAAAAGATTTTTTACCGGTAAAAAAAGATATAAAGATAATGAAGATAGAAAACGAAATCATCAGCTCTGTCATCGCGGCGGTGAAGGAGCTTTATGGTCAGGACGTACCTGAAAAGATGGTAGCCCTGCAGAAGACCAAGAGTAATTTCGAAGGTAACCTTACCCTCGTCGTATTCCCATTCCTCAAAATGTCGAAGAAGACTCCAGAGAGAACTGCACTCGAGATTGGTGACTACCTGAAGGAGAACTGCGCTAACGTTATCGCAGACTTCAACGTGGTTAAGGGTTTCCTCAACCTTTCTATCGCTCCTGCCGCTTGGGTAGGACTCCTGAACACCATCAACGCTGACCCTAAGTTCGGCGAGAAGCCTGTTACTGAGAATAGCCCGCTCGTCATGATCGAGTACTCTTCTCCTAACACCAACAAGCCTCTCCACCTCGGTCACGTGCGCAACAACCTGCTCGGTTGGTCATTGGCTCAGATCATGGAGGCCAACGGCAACAAGGTAATCAAGACAAACATCGTGAACGACCGTGGTATTCACATCTGCAAGTCTATGCTCGCTTGGCTCAAGTGGGGCAATGGCGAAACTCCTGAGACTTCCGGCAAGAAGGGCGACCACCTCATCGGCGACTACTATGTAGCCTTCGACAAGCACTATCGTGAGGAAATCGCAGAACTCAAGGCTCAGTATATGAAGGATGGTATGGACGAGGAAGCTGCCACAGAGAAAGCAAAGGCAGAGGCTCCATTGATCAAGGAGGCTCACGAAATGCTCGTGAAGTGGGAAAACAACGACCCTGAGGTTCGCGCTCTCTGGCAGAAGATGAACAGCTGGGTTTACGCTGGCTTCGACGAGACCTACAAGATGATGGGCGTAGGTTTCGACAAGATATATTATGAGTCAAATACTTACCTCGAGGGTAAGAAGAAGGTAGAGGAAGGATTGGAGAAGGGTCTCTTCTTCCGCAAGGACGACAACTCTGTTTGGGCAGACCTCACCAACGAGGGCCTCGACCAGAAGCTCCTGCTCCGTTCTGACGGCACTTCTGTTTACATGACTCAGGACATCGGTACTGCCGACCTCCGTTTCAAGGACTTCCCTATCGACAAGATGATCTACGTAGTAGGTAACGAGCAGAACTACCACTTCCAGGTGCTCTCTATCCTGCTCGACCGCCTCGGCTTCAAGTGGGGTAAGGACTTGGTTCACTTCTCTTACGGAATGGTAGAGTTGCCTAACGGAAAGATGAAGAGCCGCGAGGGAACCGTAGTAGATGCAGATGACCTGATGGCAGAGATGATCAAGGATGCCCGCCAGACAAGCGATGAGCTTGGCAAGTTCAAGGACATGAGCGAGGAAGAGCGCCAGGAGATTTCACGCATCGTGGGTCTCGGAGCGTTAAAGTACTTCATCCTCAAGGTAGATGCCCGCAAGAACATGCTCTTCAACCCAGAGGAAAGTATCGACTTCAACGGTAACACAGGTCCTTTCATCCAGTACACCTACGCTCGTATCCGCAGCATCATGCGTAAGGCTGCTGCCGAGGGCATCGAGATTCCTGCAGAGTTGGGCGCTGATGCTCCTATCAACGAGAAGGAGATTGACCTCATCCAGAAGATGAACGACTTCGCTGCAGCTGTAGCCGATGCCGGCAACAACTACAACCCTGGTGGTATTGCCAACTACTGCTACGAGCTGACCAAGGAGTTCAACCAGTTCTACCACGATTACAGCATCCTGAATGCTGAGAGCGAGGCAGAGAAGATTACCCGTCTGGTTCTCGCAGCCAATGTTGCCAAGATTCTGAAGAATGGTATGGCTCTGCTCGGCATCGAGGTTCCTGAAAGAATGTAAAATTTTAGGTAATTAGAAGTTATCAGGAGTATCGCACTCCTGAAAAACTTCTCAAGATATAATTAACCTACAATTTAAAAATTGAATATTGACTATTGACAAATAATGAGCATCCCCAGAGCCAGACTTTGGGGCTTGCTCATTTCTTTTTTATATAGGTCAGTATTACCCAAAAACTGAACTCTCGTTATGTGGTTCAGTAAAACACAAATCATTTATCCAATAAAAGAAACGCAAATGAGTAACATGCCCGTAAATCCTCCTTCATGGAGAAACGATACAGTCTTGCCTTTGCCCAATGAGGTGAAGGCGAACGCCTGGGCTGTGGATGCAGCCTGCTCCGGAAATCCCGGTCCAATGGAATACCAATGCATTGATCTTCAGACTGGTGCACAGGTTTTCCACTATGGTCCTATCCACGGCACCAACAACATCGGCGAGTTCCTCGCCATCGTCCACGCCCTCGCTCTGATGGCCCAGAAAGGCATTACCGACAAGGTAATCTACAGCGACAGCGTGAATGCCCAACTCTGGGTAAACAAGAAGCAATGCAAGACCAAACTGGAGCGTACTCCTCAAACCGAGCAGCTCTATCAGATCATCGCCCGTGCCGAAAATTGGCTCCGCACCCACCCCATCACCGTCCCTATCTTTAAATGGGAAACGAAGAAGTGGGGCGAGATTCCTGCAGATTTCGGAAGAAAAGGATAAGACTTTTTACGTAAAACCGATGTAACTGCGACAGTACTTACAAGCAACAGCGATAATACTTACAAGGCGCAAGCAGGCACCGGTCATCAATGAAGCCCCCAAAAGGACTGGGGCTGTTTATTTCTAACAGTACGGTTGAAACGGGCTGAAAGCCCAAAAGCTCTTAGCCCAGGGCATCGCCCTGGGTATAATAGCAATCAATAAGACGCCCTGTAAGGGCAAAAGCTTTGTTTACTGCATGGTTCTTTGAAAGCTTTTGCCCTTACAGGGCGACGGGTTTGCGTTCATAATTACCCAGGGCGATGCCCTGGGCTAGGAGCTTCTGCCCTTTCAGGGCGTATTGGGTAATTTCAACCATACAGGTCGGTTTATTTTATCCTCCAGGATACGAAAATACAAAAATAATTTGGAGGTTTCAGGAATTAATCGTAAATTTGCACCAAATCTAAACAGATTCATAACTAGCTAACTTGTAATTATTAATAATTCAACCAGACAATGAAACAAAAACATTTATTTTGGGGAGCTGCGGTTGCATTGACCTTCCTCTTCAGCGCATCAGCTATTGCACAGCCAAGACACACCAAGAAAAAGGTGAAGAAGGTGGTGGAGACCAAAGTTGACGTTTGTCCATTTACTGACAAATGGGTAGAAGACGAAACTAAGTTTGAGGATCGCAAGGAAAAGGCGCACGCTACTTTCGTGCCTTATTCTTCTACTGCCACCATGCAGAAGGACGATTACTTCAAATTCCCATGGCTCACTCCTAAGCACGCCAACTATCTCCTGCTCAACGGAAAGTGGAAATTTCATTACACAGCCGACTGGAAGCAGGGCAAGCCAGAAAAGGATGATTTCTGGGCTGACAACGCAGACGTTTCTTCCTGGAAGGAGCTCCAGGTACCTCTCAACTGGGAAATGGCAGGATATGATGTGCCTGTATATAATAATGTGGGCTATCCTTTCGAGAACAAGCCGCCATTCATCACAGCCTTCAAGGATAATTTCGACAAGAATCCGGTAGGTTCCTATCGCCGTAACTTCAACCTTCCTGAAGGTTGGGAAACAGGCAAGCGTGTGTTCCTGCACTTCGACGGTGCCTGCAGCGCCATCGTGGTTTGGGTAAACGGCAAGTATGCCGGCTATTCACAGGGTGCCAACACCGATGCAGACTTCGATGTTACCAACCTCGTTCGCAAGGGCAACAACAACGTATCAGTCCGCGTTTACCGCTGGAGCGACGGTTCTTACCTAGAGGGACAGGATATGTGGCACCTGGGTGGTATCCACCGCGATGTTTATCTCGTAGCTACTCCAAAGACTTTCGTAGCAGATCATTACATCACATCTGCCCTGAACAAGGATTACACATCAGGCAACCTGAATGTTGACCTGACCATCGATAACGCAGCCAAGGAGAAATCTGAGAAGACACTGGAAATCGAGCTCCTCGACCCAGAGGGCAAGTCTGTTGCCAAGCAGTCTGCTCAGGTAGCGATGACTGCCAAGGATGCTCAGAAGAACTGTCGCCTTAGCATCGACAACCTCACCGGTCTGAAGGCTTGGACCTCAGAGCAGCCTAATCTCTATACCGTTATCGTTCGCCAGAAGGCTGGCAACCAGGAAGAGATGGTATTCTCTACCAAATACGGTTTCAGAGAGGTGACCATCAAGGATAAACTGGTTTATGTAAACGGCAAGCGAGTATTCTTCAAGGGTGTCAACACCCAGGATATTCACCCACTCTATGGTCACGCCATCGACGTGGAAACCATGCTTCGCGACGTAATCCTAATGAAGCAGGCTAACGTGAACACCGTTCGTACCAGCCACTATCCTCGTCAGGCTAAGATGTATGCGATGTTCGACTACTACGGATTGTACTGTATGAACGAGGCTGACGTAGAGTGCCACAACAACCACTCACTTTCCAACAACCCTACCTGGCGCGCTGCTTATGTTGACCGCACAGAGCGCATGGTATTGAGAGACCGCAACCATCCTAGCGTGGTATTCTGGTCACTCGGTAACGAGTCGGGCGGTGGCGACAACTTCCAGGCTACCTACGATAAGGTAAAGGAGCTTTTGCCTGGTCGCGACGCGTGGGTTCACTACGAGGGCTACAAGCACGGTGCCAAGTACTCTGACTTCGGTTCAGACATGTATCCAAGAATCGAGGTGGTAAAGAAGCAGATGAACGGCCTCAACGACAAGCCTTACTTCATCTGTGAGTATGCTCACGCCATGGGTCAGGCTGTAGGTAACCTGCAGGAATACTGGGATCTCATCGAGGCAAGTACAGGTATTACCGGTGGCTGCATCTGGGACTGGGTTGACCAGGGAATCTACGATACACGCCGCATCCGCAAGGGTCTTCCTTTGAAGGATCCTAAGACCGGACTCCACTACTACACATCCGGTTACGACTATACCAAGATGAATCATGGCTACAGAGGATTCCAGGGCGACTTCATGAGCAATGGTATTATCACTCCAGGCAGAGAGTGGACGGCTAAGCTCACCGAGGTGAAGTATGTTTATAGAGACGTGAACTTCGAGTCTTTCTACAGCCACGTACTCACCTTGAAGAACAAGTGCGCATTCACCAACCTGGCTGACATCTATGATCTCAGCTACGAGGTGCTCCGCAATGGCGTTTCTGTAGAGAAGAACCAGGTGGCTATCCCATCTGTATTGCCAGGCAAGACCTGCGATATCAACATCCCATACACCACCGCTGTAGATGATAAGGCAGAGTATGTCATCACCTTCAGCCTCGTTCTGAAGAAGGCTACTTCATGGAGCAAGCAGGGGTATGAGATGGCTCAGCAGCAGTTCAAGCTTTCTGCAGAGAATGTAGCAGGCACATCTGTAGCCGACCCTACCTTCGTACAGAAAGACCATGGCAAATTGCCAGCTATCGAGGAGAAGGGCAAGCTGAAGGTGAAGGATAACACCATCACCGGCAAGGATTTCAGCATCACATTCGCAGAGGATGGAACCCTCGCCAACTGGACTTATCGCAATACTCAGCTCGTTCAGCCTAACGCTGGTCCTGACTTCAACGGTTTCCGCCGCATCGCCAACGACAACGTGAACCTGGGTGCTACAGGTGGTGTTGCCGAGAACGAGAATAAGGAAGAGGGTGCACTCACCGGCAAGAAGATGATGGTGAAGGCTCCTAAGAAGCAGGGCAAGAACGTGGTTGTGGAAACTGCCGTTACCAACGGTAAGGATACTCACCAGATTGCTTACACCATCTATCCTAACGGAACAGTGGATATGAAGGTAACTACCAACAATTCTTCTGAGGAAACCCGAAAAATTGGTATTGCCATGCAATTTGCTCCTGGTTTCGAGAATGTGGAGTATTATGCCAAGGGTCCTTGGAGCAACTACATCGACCGCCAGAGAGGTTCGTTGTTAGGTTTGTACAAGACCACCGTGGATGGCATGTTCGAAGAGCAGAGTGCTCCTCAGACCATGGGCGACCGCCAGGGCCTGCGCCAGTTGACATTAGACAACAACAGCACGAAGTTGCAGATTACCACCGAGGGCATGGTAGCCTTCTCGTTGTCTCACTTCGATGATGCCCAGTTCAACTACGACGTATTCTATGGTGGCAAGCATCCTTACGACCTGGTACGCTCTAACCAGATTTTCGCTCACTTCGATTTCTGGCAGCGTGGCATCGGTAACCGCAGCTGTGGTGGTGACTCTTGTCTGCCACAGTACATGACTCCAACAGGAGCTCATGAGTTCACTTTGCGCTTCACTCCGATGGCGAAATAAGGAAAAAGAATAAGATATAAAAAAGTGGGTGCTACACGAATTGTTGTAGCACCCACCTTTTTTTATATCTTGTCTTATTCTTATGTTTGAATGTTTAGTAATCCTGGATGTAGCCCTTGGTAAACATGTCATACGACAGGGCTTCCAGTTCAGCGAGCGTCATGTGCTCCACGGCGTGCTCTATCTTGCGAATCAACTCGTCTCGCTTGAAATCGTCGTTATCGCTCAGGCGCGATGTAAATCTATTGCTCATTTTTTACATTGAACTTTGAATGTTGAACTTTGAACTTTATGATTAGCTTTATTGCTCCTATGAAACTATTGGCGCTCATAGGTATTGATGATGTTTCCATCATACGCTTCATGGCTCACTAACCGGATGTTATGAGGAAGCTTTGGCGCTTCAGTTCCGGCAGTTACCACGTTTTCCACAGATGTGGATAAAGATGTTTCTATCCTGATTTCATCCCATAATCCGGCATCAAGGAAAGCCTGATGGGTGATGGCGCCACCTTCTACTATCAGCGATTGCACCTTATTATTATACAGGTACTGCATCATCTGCTTCAACACCTCTTCCTTGCCCTTGGAGAAATCCAAGCCCTCGAAACAAGGATGATGGCGATCGATGACCAGTCGCATCGGATCCTTTCCGCTCCAGTCTCTTACGTTGAGCTGGCTATGGTCACGCTCATCAGTAATTCTACCTACCAGGATAGCATCGTTCTCGGCACGAAGCTTATGCGAAAGCATCTTGGTAAATGGTGAAGAAATCGCCATTCCCTGATAATTATTATCCAGAAAGCCATTCGCCGTCTGCGCCCATTTCAGGATGATGTATGGTCGCTGATGGGTATTGAAGGTGATGAAACGCTTGTTCAGTTCGAGGCATTCCGCCTCTAGAACACCCACCGTTACCTCGATGCCAGCCTCACGAATCTTCTGGATTCCACGCCCCTGCACCTTGGCAAAAGGATCTACGCAGCCACAGACACATCTCCTTACACCTTTTCTTACGACAAGATCGGCACAAGGAGGCGTCTTGCCATAATGAGAACAGGGTTCGAGACTCACATAGATAGTGGCTTTCTTCAGCAGATGCTCATCTTCGGGCTTCACAGACGCAAAGGCATTGACTTCAGCGTGCCCCTCACCACATCTTACATGATAGCCCTCGCCGATGATTCTGCCCTCTTCGCTCACGATGACGGCGCCCACCATCGGATTAGGCTTCGCATTCTGCCTACCGTTCTTAGCCAACTGCAGGCAGCGGCGCATGAACATTTCATCTATCTCCTGCTGGCAAAGCGGTTCGCCCGTCAGCGGATTCTGAAAAGATACTTTATTTTGCTCCATATCCTATTTTTCTTCGATTTTCTTACTCATTTTCGATAAAATGTCGTACCTTTGCTCTCAAATCAAATCGCAACAAGCAATATCAAGATGAAAACGTATCAGCAACTTTGGCAATCCCTCACCCCACTTTATGATGCTGGCGAAGCACAGGCTATCGTCCGCACCGTGCTTGATGTGAAGTACGGAATGACTCTGACCGACATAATCTGCGGCAAAGTTAATGAAATATCTGCAGATGAGGAAAGAAAACTGGAAGAAATTATCATAAGACTGCAAAAAGGAGAACCTGTGCAGTATGTTTTGGGCGAAGCCGACTTTGCCGGCAGGCCCTTTCACGTGGAGCCAGGCGTGCTGATTCCAAGACCGGAAACCGCAGAACTCTGCCAGTGGATAGAGGAGGATATTGCAGGAAAATCAACAGATTCTCCGAAAGATTCTTCGGAAGATTCTTCGAAAGACTCTCCAGAAGTTTCTCCTCAGGCGACAGACGACGCCAGGCGGATTCTTGATATTTGCACAGGTTCCGGCTGCATTGCCATCACATTAGGACTCAACATTCCTAATTCTGAGGTTACTGGATGGGATATTTCGGAAGATGCCCTCCGAATAGCACAAGGAAATGTGGAAATGATGAAAGCCGGAAATGTCAGAATAGAACATCAGGATGCATTGGCTTTGCCAAAAGCAGCAGAAGCAGCAGACCTCATCGTGAGCAATCCTCCTTATATCTGCGAAAAGGAGAAAGCGGATATGGAAAAGAATGTGCTGGAGCACGAACCGAGCCTCGCCCTCTTCGTTCCCGATGAAGACCCGCTGAAATTCTACAGAGCCATCGCCGAATATGCATCTTCAGCACTCAAATCCGGAGGAGCATTATACTTCGAGATTAATCCTATCTACGAAAAGGAGACCCGGGAAATGCTGCTAAAACTTGATTTTAAGGATATTGAAACCAAGGAAGATGCTTTCGGAAAGAAGAGAATGATGCGAGCAAAAAGCACAAAATAACAATAACATAACTAATCATAAAGTTCAATGTTCAAATCTCAAAGTTCAAAGTATAAAAAGCCGATGACTGAGCAGCAGGCACTCCTGAAGCTCACCACTCTCTGCACACAAGCCGAACATTGCTCGCAGGAAATGCTCGACAAGATGAAGAAGTGGGAACTCCCAGAGGATGCCATCGCCCGAAATATGGAATTCCTGACCCAGAAGAAATTCATCGATGACGAGCGATTCACCCGCTTCTTTATCAACGACAAGATAAAATACAACAAATGGGGCCGCAGGAAAGTGGAACAGGCTCTCTGGATGAAGCACATCCCGAAGGAAATCTCCGACCCAATCTTCGAAGAAATCGAGGACGACATGTATTTGGAAACCCTCCTCCCTCTCCTAAAAAACAAATATAAAAACATCAAAGCCAAAAACGACTACGAACGCTCTATGAAACTCATCCGCTTCGCCCTCGGCAGAGGCTATGGTATGGATGTGATTCACAAATGCATCGACAAAATGAAAGAAGAAGATCTGGGAGACATCGATTTCGAAGACGACTTCTAAAGGTCTAAATTCAAAGTAAACATTAGAAGCTAATCATAAAGTTCAATGTTCAAAGTTCAAAGTAACAATATGAAGCTCAGCCTGTTAGGAAACATCATAGATTTTCTCTTTCCCCGTTACTGTGCCATCTGCGATGAGCGATTGTTGGGCACAGAGGAGATGCTATGCGCCACCTGTCTCCAGGATCTCCCGATTACCCCAACCTGGGAAGCCCCCTATGAGAACAATATGGCTAAGATGTTCTGGGGGCGCATTCCTATCGAAAAATGCGCCGCCCTCTTCTATTATCACAGCCACTCCAATCCAAGTTACATCATCTACAAACTGAAATACCATCATCGTCCCGATACCGGAAACTATCTGGGAAGACTCATCGCCAGCAAAGGTATCGAATCAGACTTCTTCAAGGATATAGATGCCATCATCCCTATCCCCATCACGAAATCAAGAAGGAAGACCCGCGGCTATAATCAGAGCGAGGAAATAGCCAGGGGAATACAGGAAAGAACCCATCTCCCCATTATCACAGATGCCATCCGACGAGTAACCTTCACCGAAAGTCAAACCCAAAAGGACAGATGGCAACGACTGGAAAACGTAAAGCATGTATTCCAGCTATCAGATACCTATCACGACAAAGACGGCAAACATCCCATCACCGATCTTGCCGGCAAGCATCTGCTTATCGTCGATGACGTCTGCACCACAGGCGCCACCCTCATCTCCTGCTGCGAAGAACTGCAGAAGGCAGGCAAGATGAAATTCAGCATCACCACCATCGGATGGACACACGATTAAAAATCTATAATTAATAAGCCATTTATGATGATTAATCATTTTTTTGTCGTACCTTTGCAGATATAAATTATAATAATTTAATCCTTATATGATTATGGACAAGCTAAAGAAAGAATTCGCATCTAAGTTATTGAAGGTTAAGGCTATCAAATTGCAGCCTAACGATCCTTTCACTTGGGCTTCTGGTTGGAAGTCTCCTTTCTATTGTGACAACCGCAAGACCCTCTCTTTCCCAGAACTCCGCAACTATGTGAAGCTCGAACTCGTACACGCCATCCTGGAGCAGTTCCCAGAGGCTGACGCTGTTGCAGGTGTAGCTACTGGCGCTATCGCACAGGGTGCATTGGTGGCTGACGAATTGAACTTGCCTTTCGTTTACGTTCGTTCTAAACCAAAGGATCATGGTATGCAGAACCTCATCGAAGGTGAGCTCGATCCTAAGGCTAAGGTTGTTGTTGTAGAGGATTTGATTTCTACAGGCGGCAGCTCACTCAAGGCTGTAGAGGCTCTTCGCAAGAACGGCAACGAGATTGTAGGTATGGTAGCTAGCTACACTTACGGTTTCCCTGTTGCAGAGAAGGCCTTCGCTGATGCTAACGTGAAGTTGGTTACTCTTACAGACTACGAGCACGTGGTAGAAGAGGCTCTCGAGACGGGTTACATCAAGCAGGAAGACGTAGAGTTGCTCCACGAGTGGCGCAAGGATCCAGCTAACTGGAAGAAGTAATTTTTTACCCATCAATAATGAGTACAAGTACATTCGAAAGTAATATCAAACAGATTCCTCACAAGCAGGAATCTGTTTTTAATACTTTGAGCGACCTCAACAACCTGCAGGTGCTCAAAGATCGCTTCGAGCAGGTGAAAGACCAGATTCCTGAGGACAAGAGAAAGGAAATGGAGAAACTCAAGGACCTGAGATTCGACAGCGACAGCATCACTATCAACGCTCCTATGGTGGGCGACCTCAAGATGCGCATCATCGACAGAGATTTTCCAAAAACCATCAAGTTTGAAACAGAGAACAGCCCTATCCCATTCAATTTCTGGATTCAGCTGCTCCCTACAGGAGAATTTTCTTGCAAGATGAAACTCACCATCAAGGCTGAGCTCAATATGTTTATCAAGGGTATGGTGAAGAAGCCATTGCAGGAAGGCATCGAGAAGATTGCAGATGCACTGGCGATGATTCCTTACCAGGATTAAAAATAAAGAAATTATGGCACATAAACTTTGGGAAAAGAACTTTGAAGTAAACAAGGAAATCGAACGATTCACCGTAGGTCGCGACCGTGAGCTCGACCTCTATCTCGCCAAATACGATGTGCTTGGCAGTATGGCACACATCACCATGCTCGAAAGCATCGGACTTTTGGAAAAGGATGAGCTTACCCAGCTCCTCGCAGAATTGAAGAATATCTACGCCATCGCCGAGAAAGGCGAGTTTGTCATCGAAGACGGCGTGGAGGATGTTCATTCCCAAGTAGAACTGATGCTTACCCAGAAACTGGGCGATATGGGCAAAAAGATTCATTCAGGACGCTCACGCAATGACCAGGTTTTGGTAGATCTCAAGCTCTTCACCCGTCACGAGTTGAAGGAGATTGTTGATGCGGTCAAGATTCTCTTCGACGAGCTGATCCAGAAGAGCAACCAATATAAGAACGTATTGATGCCGGGCTACACCCACCTGCAGGTGGCAATGCCTTCATCTTTCGGACTCTGGTTTGGCGCTTATGCAGAAGGACTTGCAGACGACATGCTCTTCCTTCAGGCAGCCTACCGTATGACCAACCGCAATCCTCTGGGTAGCGCAGCAGGCTACGGCAGCTCTTTCCCTCTGAACCGCACCATGACAACCGAACTTCTCGGTTTCGACAGCATGGACTATAATGTAGTCTATGCCCAGATGGGTAGAGGAAAGATGGAGCGCAACGTAGCTTTCGCGATGGCTAGCGTGGCAGGAACCCTGGCAAAGATGGCTTTCGATGCCTGCATGTTCAACTGTCAGAACTTCGGCTTCGTGAAGTTGCCTAAAGAGTGTACCACCGGTTCAAGCATCATGCCTCACAAGAAGAACCCAGACGTATTCGAGCTGATTCGTGCCAAGAGCAACAAGCTCCAGAGCTTGCCACAGCAGATCATGCTCATCATGAACAACCTGCCTGTGGGTTATTTCCGTGATCTTCAGATTATCAAGGAAGTATTCCTCCCTGCTTTCGACGAGTTGAAAGACTGTCTGCAGATGGCTGCCTACATCATCAACAAGATGGAGGTTAACGAGCACATCCTCGATGATCCTCGTTATGATCCGATGTTCTCTGTTGAGGAAGTAAATCAGCTTGCCGCTAACGGAATGCCTTTCCGTGATGCTTACAAGACTGTGGGATTGGAAATCGAAGCTGGAGAATTCAAGCCTAACAAGGATATCCATCATACCCATGAGGGAAGTATCGGCAATCTCTGCAACGACAAGATCCAGTCACTTATGGAGCAGACTCTCTCTGAGTTCCATTTCGAGCGTATGGAGAATGCAGAAAAGAATCTCTTGAAATAAAGGATATCCCTTGAAATCAAAGAGTCTCTTGAAATAAAAGAGTCTCTTGAAATAAAAGAAATCTCTTAATACATAAGAATCTTTTTGAACTCAATGAAGAAAGAAACATCTATATATAATCATATATATAATAAGGTGTATATATATAATAAGGTGAAGAGAATGGCTGCAAAAGCTGTGCTCTTCACCTTTTTGTGTATCAGTCTCATTCTTTCCTCCTCGCTTCTGGCATCCTGCGATGCAGACAACAGCATCAGCACCCGATACCCATGCCAGTTTATCTTCCGAACCATCTACCATCCAGGAAGCAGCATTGAGACTGCTCTCCAAGGAGCCGGCACATACACCATGATTAGTGCCAAAAAGGTTAATGGCGCCTGGAATATCTATTCCACCCTTAACGATGGCAAGAGCCATACTGAAACCATCGTCCTCTCTACAGCCAAGGAAAACTATGCCAACTATAGCCATCTAGGAGCAGGAAATGACCTGAAGGATGCCACCAAGAATGGTTTCATCCTAGGCACATCCAACTTCAATGGCTATGTAGCATGGGACAGGCAATGCCTGAACTGTATCCTGCAATATGGCGGTACCAACTATCCACTGGAGTGGACTGGCAACAGACAATCGGTCATCTGTAACAAGTGTAAAAGAGTATATAGCCTTGAAAATGGTACCATCACAAGCGGTGGACAGGGAAAAGAAGACAAGATGCTAATGCAATATCGGGTAACCTACACAGGTATTGGTAGCGTGCTGACAGTAGGAAATTAGGTTTCTACGAGAAAAAATGCACCTTTTTGAAGAAAAATGGCGTATTTTTTCTTAAAAGTTGTAAATCCATTTGGTGGAACCGGGAAATTATATTACCTTTGCACTCGCAATTAAGTAACGCGGAAATAGCTCAGTTGGTAGAGCACAACCTTGCCAAGGTTGGGGTCGCGGGTCCGAGTCCCGTTTTCCGCTCCAACTCTAACGTTTACCATGCCGCAATGGTGGAATTGGTAGACACGAGGGACTTAAAATCCCTTGGCCAGTAATGGCTGTGCGGGTTCGAGTCCCGCTCGCGGCACTCCTCCCTTAAAATTTTTCTTATGAAAAAATTTGCATACATCATATTTCTTATTTCATCGATTTTACTAACATCATGTGGTGTCAGTAGTGGTCACTTTAAACTTGAGGGCAAATTTTTAAATATGAATCAAGGTGAATTTTATGTTTATAGCACAGATGGCGGCATGGAAGGCGTGGATACCATCAAAGTTGTAGGCGGTAGATTCACATACGAGATGCCCTGCCATGACGATTGTACACTGATGATCGTTTTCCCAAATTTCTCTGAGCAACCTATCTTCGCAGAATCAGGAGAATCTGTGGAGCTGAAAGGCGATGCTTCCCACTTGAAGGAAATGGAGGTAAAGGGCACCAAGAACAATGAGTTGATGACCAAATTCCGCAAATCGATTCTTGGCAATACTCCTCCACAGGAAAAGAAACAGGCAGAACTCTTCATCGAAGACAACGCAAAATCGGTAGTAAGCCTCTTTCTCATCAAGAAATACTTCATTGCCACCCCTCAACCAGATTACAAGAAAGCCCTCTCTCTCCTTACTCTGCTGGAGAAAGAACAGCCTAAGAATATTCAGGTAGGTAAACTGAAGCAGCAGATTTCTGCAATGAAAGATGCAGGAGTTGGCACCAATTTACCAACTTTCACGTCATACGACACAAAAGGAAAGCTCATCTCCAGCACAGAACTGACCAGTTCACCTGTTGCAGTCATCTATACCTGGGCTACATTCAATTATGACAGTCAGGACATACAGAGAGAGTTGAAGAAGCGCCAGCGCTCGTCACAAGGCAAACTCAAGCTGATGGGCTTCTGCCTGGATGCAAGCAAGAGCAACTGCGAGGAGAACATGAAGCGCGACTCTATCAACTGGGCTGTAGTATGCAATGGTGAAATGCTGGAAGACAAGACTTTGAAGAAGTTGGGACTCACTTCGATGCCCGACAACATCATACTTCAAAATGGAAAAATAACAGCCCGAGGCCTTAACAAGCAAGATCTATACAATAAACTAGACCAACTGCTGAAATAATACCGCGAGCTCTAACCTTCTAAAAAAGAGCTTATGTTAGTAAAAACCTATTGTGCAGCAGTCAACGGACTGGAAGTCACGACTGTAACTGTAGAAGTCAGCCTCAACACAGGCGTAATGTATCACCTTACGGGCTTAGGCGACGAGGCGGTTAAGGAAAGCCGTAACCGCATCGCAGCAGCCATGCAGTATAGCGGCTATAAATTTCCAATAGCCGACATTACCATTAACCTGGCACCCGCCAACCTGCGCAAGGAAGGCAGCAGTTTCGACCTTCCTCTAGCCATCGGCATTCTAGGCGCCAATGGCAATATCCCCGAAGAACATCTTAAAGAATACATGATGGTGGGCGAATTGAGCCTCGACGGCACATTGCAACCTATCAAGGGAGCTCTGCCTATCGCCATCAAGGCAAGGTCTGAACACTACAAAGGTCTGATTGTACCAGAACAAAACGCCCGGGAAGCTGCCGTTGTGAACAATCTGGAGGTTTATGGAATGAAAAACCTCTTTGATGTCATCCAGTTTCTTGGCGACAAATCATCCCCCACCCCAACCATTGTAGATACTCGCAAGGAGTTTTACGAGAACCAGGTTCATTGCGACTACGATTACGCAGATGTAAAGGGCCAGGAAAACGTGAAGCGTGCCTTGGAAGTAGCCGCTGCCGGCGGTCACAATCTCATCATGGTAGGTCCTCCCGGCTCGGGAAAATCTATGATGGCAAAGCGTCTCCCCTCCATTCTTCCACCCCTTACTCTCTCAGAAAGTCTGGAAACTACCCAGATACATTCTATAGCTGGCAAATTAGCCAAGAACGTATCCCTCATTGCCCAGCGCCCTTTCAGAGCGCCTCACCATACCATCTCGCAAGTAGCACTGGTAGGTGGAGGAACTTCTCCACAACCCGGCGAAATATCTCTTGCCCATAATGGCGTGCTTTTCTGCGACGAATTGCCAGAGTTCAACAAAACCACCCTGGAAGTTCTGCGCCAACCTCTGGAAGACCGCCACATCAACATCAGCAGAGCCAAATACACCATCGATTATCCTTGCTCCTTCATGTTTGTAGCAAGCATGAACCCATGTCCTTGCGGTTACTATGGTGACCCTACGCATCATTGTGTCTGTACCCCGGGACAGATACAACGCTACATGAACAAGATTTCCGGTCCGTTACTCGACCGCATCGATATCCAGTGCGAAATCAGTCCTGTACCTTTCAAGGACATCTCCAAGGCAGCCCCAGGAGAACCAAGTGCCAGAATCAGGGAAAGAGTAATCAGAGCACGAGAGATTCAGGCAGAAAGATTCAAGGATTTCAAGGGAATACACTGTAATGCCCAGATGACAGAACGTATGATTCATCAATTTGCGGAACCAACAGAGGAAGGAATCAATCTCCTCAGAATGGCGATGGAGAAACTATCCCTTTCTGCACGTGCCTACAACCGTATCTTGAAAGTTGCCCGCACCATTGCCGACCTTGCCGGAAGCCAGCAGATAGAACCTCAACACCTGGCAGAAGCTATCGGATATCGGACACTAGATAGGGGAGATTGGGCAGAAAGAGGACACTTCTAAGACAATTATCAGCCAAAACATATAAGAAAATCATCCAAAGAAGGGGTATTTTTTATTGCACAGGGGGTATTTTCTATTAAATATCCCCATTTTAAAAACTAAATACACCCCAATAAAATAATTATTCCCCCCTTACAAGCAGAAAAACACGTACCTTTGCAATCGTAAAACAGACGTTATCACAACGTAGGTATAACACAACAATATTAAACTTTTTAAAATTTCAAGACTATGAATAGTATTTTTAAAATTACAGAAGTAATCAAGAAAGTAGGTTTCGCGATTCTTATCGCAGAGTTGGCTGTTATCGCTTACTTGAACGTGATGTAATCATCACCCGATAAAGAAAAATAAGACACTTTATAATATATAAAGTAAGATATATAAAGGAGGAAGTTTTCTACTTATTAAGGTAAGAAGATTGATTATTAAAACAGCAAGACTCAAGACAATAGTAAATGATAATGATTGTGCTACCCTTATCAGAAAGACCTGAAGGGCAAGCACAAAAAAGGCTCGGGCTGGAAAGCTAGAGCCTTTTTTAGTATCTGAATTTTAGAAATTACACCTTATTATATATATAAAGGAGAAAAAGGACACCTAATTATTCCGCATTTCCAACATTTTTTTGTAATTTTGCACCCAAATAACAAAAATATATTAGCTAATATGGAACAAAAGAATTTCAAACGTACCACTGTTACGGCAGCATTGCCTTACGCTAACGGTGGTGTGCATATCGGCCACCTGGCAGGTGTTTATGTGCCAGCCGATATCTACGTACGCTATCTTCGCCTTAAAAAGCAAGACGTTGTTTTCATCGGCGGTAGCGACGAGCATGGTGTACCTGTCACCATCCGTGCCAAGAAGGAAGGCATTACCGTACAGGAAGTAGTGGATCGCTATCACAACCTCATCAAGAAGAGCTTCGAGGATTTCGGCATCTCCTTTGATGTTTACAGCCGCACAACTTCTGAGGTTCACAATAAGTTTGCTTCTGATTTCTTCCGTACTCTTTACGATAAGGGTGTTTTGGAAGAGAAAGTAGAAGAGCAGTTCTGCGATGAGGTTACCGGCGAGTTCCTTACCGACCGTAACATCGTGGGTACCTGCCCTCGCTGCGGTGCAGAAGGTGCATACGGCGACCAGTGCGAGAAATGTGGTGCTACCCTCTCTCCAGAAGAGTTGATCAACCCTACCAATAAGAACAACCCTGGTCATGGACTCGTCAAGAAGCCTACCAAGAACTGGTATCTCCCACTGGGCAAGTATCAGGACTGGTTGAAGCAGTGGATCCTGGAAGGTCACAAGGAGTGGCGTTCCAATGTTTACGGACAGTGCAAGAGCTGGTTGGATATGGACCTGCAGCCTCGTGCGATGACCCGCGACCTGGATTGGGGTATTCCTGTTCCTGTAGAGGGAGCAGAAGGCAAGGTTCTCTATGTCTGGTTTGATGCTCCTATCGGCTACATCTCCAACACCAAGGAGCTTTGCGATGCACAGCCAGAGAAATGGGGTACATGGCAGAAGTGGTGGCAGGATCCAGAGACACGTCTCGTTCACTTCATCGGTAAGGACAACATCGTGTTCCACTGCATCATCTTCCCTACCATGCTGAAGGCTCACGGCGACTATATCCTGCCGGATAACGTACCAGCCAATGAGTTCCTGAATCTTGAGGATGATAAGATTTCCACCTCTCGCAACTGGGCAGTATGGCTGCACGAGTATCTCGTAGATCTCCCTGGCAAGCAGGATGTCTTGCGCTATGTATTGACAGCCAACGCTCCAGAGACCAAGGACAACAACTTTACCTGGAAGGATTTCCAGGAGCGCAATAACTCTGAGTTGGTTGCCGTTTATGGTAACTTCGTAAACCGTGCTCTCCAGCTCACAAAGAAGTACTGGGGCGGCGTGGTTCCTGCCTGCGGCGAATTGCAGGAGGTTGACCAGAAGGCTATCGCTGAATTCAAGGATGTGAAGGAGAAGGTTGAACAGTATCTCGACGTATTCAAGTTCCGTGAGGCTCAGAAGGAGGCTATGAATCTGGCACGTATCGGTAACAAGTACATCACAGAGTGCGAGCCTTGGAAGGTTTGGAAGACCGATCCTAAGCGTGTGGAGACCATCTTGAACATCTCCCTCCAGCTGGTTGCCAACCTTGCCATCGCCTTTGAGCCATTCCTGCCATTCTCATCAGAGAAGCTCCGCAAGATGATCAATATGCCAACCTTCGAGTGGACTCAGCTGGGCAGCACAGAGCTCCTCAAGCCTGGTACACAGCTTGGTGAGCCAGAATTACTCTTCGAGAAGATTGAGGATGAGGTGATCGAGAAGCAGCTCCAGAAGCTCGCTGACACCAAGAAGGCTAACGAGGAAGCTTCTTACAAGGCTGCCCCTATCAAGCCAGAGGTTAGCTTCGATGATTTCGAAAAGCTCGACATCCGCGTAGGTCACATCCTGAACTGCGAGAAGGTGAAGAAGTCTAAGAAGCTCCTGAAGTTCACCATCGATGATGGCTCAGGCGTAGAGCGTACTATCTGTTCAGGTATCGCTGCATACTATGAGCCAGAGCAGCTGATCGGCAAGGATGTACTCTTCGTTGCCAACTTTGCTCCTCGCAAGATGATGGGTATTGAGAGTCAGGGTATGATTCTCTCTGCCGTTAACTTCGATGGCTCACTCAATGTTACCTCTCTCTTGGGTCAGGTAAAGCCAGGAAGCCAGGTAGGATAATCGTTTCGAAAAAAGCTCTATATCTTCAACACTGAGGATATAGAGCTTTTTCTTTTCAGCTAAAGGAGTAAAAGTGGTATAATCAACTAAAGCCCAAATCGATAGCCTACCGTAAAGGTGAATACCTTGTTCTTGGAATCGCCGGCATCAGTCTTATTCACCTTGGTCAAGCCGATATGATAGCGGGCATCCAGAATCACATTCATATACTCATACGATAAACCTACAGGAATAGACACATTCACCTTCTTGGCTGCGTATGTGCTTTCCATATCCCGGCTTTCCTTGTAAAGAGTTGAACCCGTCTTACTATCCTTCTCCAAATCTGTTTCTTCCGACAGCATCTTGCCATCTCCACACAAGAACCCCACCTGTGCACCAGCCATAATGGCAAACTGAGGAGCCACGTATGCCTTCAGCATCAAAGGCACCTGAACATAGTCAAGATTCAGGCGATGATCCTTCACACCCGTATATTTCTTGATTCCATTATTACCCGTATCCCCATTCACAGCCATCTCATAATCACCCCAGCGGGCACCCTGACGGACATAATAAGCCCCCAGAGAAACACCCAGGTAATCTGTGGCACGATACTCCACATCGAGTCCACCCATGAATCCCGCCTGACTCTTGGATTTCACCTCCCTGTTGTTTTCCGTTGGCAGATAGATGGAATTATCACTCAGATTGGCAATAGCCACACCTACTCGGGGTATCACCGAGAATTTACCTACAGGATTCTCCCCACCTTGCGCCATTGCCCCCATAGCAGAAAGCAACAGCATCATCACGATAGCAATATTCTTTTTCATCATATTCATTTTTTGAATTACACCTTATTATATATAGAGAGATAAATTCAATTCTATATATAGATAAACTCAAAAACACGAAGAATATTGCATCCATACTGAATAAGGATTCAATAAAATCAAGCCGCCTTCTCTGTAGAAAAAGATCCTAATGCAGTCTGTATTCCAATCTACACAGAGCCTACAGACATGGTACAGACTTCTGTCCTAACAGCAAGTACTACCTCTACCGTATTCCGCTGAACGAGGAGCTCCAGAACCAGAACCTCTACAAGAATCATGAGAAGTTAGACTTCTATAGATAATACGTTTTAATAAATGAATCTCGTAAAGCCCTATATTCCTGCTCGGATATAGGGCTTTTTTATGTGCTCACTTTTTCCGTAACATTTCCCAGAAATCCCTTGCAGATATGAAAATAAAGTCGTAACTTTGCGGCATGGATATTTAAAACAGATGATTATGAAGCAGGTAGAAGAAAGATATATCAGTTTGCTGACCGACTTCGGTTTCAAGCGAATTTTTGGAACAGCAATGAACAAGGATTTGCTCATTTGCTTCCTCAACAGCTTGTTTAATGGCAAACAGGTTGTGAAGGACGTATCGTATCTGAATCCAGAGCATGTGGGAGATGTCTATACCGACCGCAGAGCCATCTTTGATGTATATTGCGAGGGCGAAAACGGCGAGAAGTTCATCGTAGAAATGCAGAACGCCTACCAGACGTATTTCAAGGATCGCGCCCTTTTCTACTCCACTTTCCCGATTCGCGAGCAGGCCCCTAAGGGGAGTGACTGGGATTTCAAGCTCAATCATATCTATACCATTGCCCTGCTCAACTTCAACATGAACGAGGATGCATTCGACAAGGAGAAAATCCGCCATCATGTGCAGTTGTGCGACACAGCTACCCACAAAGTTTTTTACGACAAACTCGAATATATCTATGTAGAGATTGCCAAGTTCAACAAACCCCTGGAAGAATTGGATACGCTTTACGAGAAGTGGCTCTATGCACTGAAGAACCTCTATAAGCTTACCCAGCGCCCGAAAGAGCTGTGCGACAAGGTCTTCGACCGCCTCTTCGAGGAAGCCGAAATAGCCAAGTTCACTCCGCAGGAGATGAGGGAGTACGAGACCAGCAAGATGGCATATCGCGACATCAAGAATTCCGTAGACACTGCTAAGCGTGAAGGTATAGCTGAAGGCATGGAAAAGGGCATAAAGCAAGGTATGGAAAAGGGCATAAAGCAAGGCATGGAAAAGGGCATAAAGCAAGGCATGGAAAAGGGAATGAAGCAAGGCATGGAAAAGGGAATGAACCTGCGAAGCCTTGAGATTGCCAGGAAGATGCTGGCAAAGGGTATAGATGAAGTGTCTATCATGGATATGACAGGGCTGACGGCAGAGGAGATAAAACTGCTGAAAGCGGAGATGGGGGATTTTTTAAATAAATAACATTACAAGTTAAACGCGGCAGAAAAATCTCTTAAGAGAAGCTGTCTTTTTCCTTAAGGGAAAATATATTTTTCCTTAAGGAAAAAAATAAAAACCCTTAAGGGAAAATTCTCAATATCTTCTTTCCCCATTTTCCAGGTATTTTCGTCTGATTTTCTCTTTCTTGAATATTGTTTACACGGATATGGAGAGAAGATGGGAGTTGCACGATGAAGGGTCTATACGCCACCTGTTCATCGTGGCATATAGACCCTTGTCCTGTTACATAAGAAACGCAATCTCTAACTTTTTCCGTAACATTTCCCAGAAATCTCTTGCAGATATGAAAATAAAGTCGTAACTTTGCGCTTGAGAATTTTAAAACAGATGGTTATGAAGTACTTAGATCCTAAGGCAGACCTCACGTTCAAGAAGATATTCGGCAATCACCCTAAAAGACTGATCAGCCTTCTGAACGCACTCCTGCCACTCAGCGAAGAAGAGCAGATACACGAGATAAAGTATCTGCCTACAGAACTAGTGCCCCAGCTCGAAGGAGGCAAAAACACCATTGTGGATGTACTCTGCACAGATGTCAGAGGCAGGAAGTTCTGCGTGGAGATGCAGATGGAATGGTCTGAAGCCTTCCAGCAGCGAGTACTGTTCAATGCATCCAAACTCTATGTGAGTCAGGCTAAAAAGGGAGGCAAATACAGCGAACTTCAACCTGTGTATTCTCTCAACTTGATAAATGATATCTTTGCGCATGATACTCCGGATTTCATCCACAACTACCGCATCGTGCACGATAAGGACAGCAATAAGGTGATTGAAGGCTTGCATTTCACCTTCATTGAACTCCCCAAGTTCACTCCTCATTCCATCGCAGACAAGCGCATGATGGTATTGTGGCTCCGTTTCCTCACGGAAATCAATTCCAACACGAAGGAGATTCCTGCCGATTTGCTTAATGACCCGGAGATAGGAAAAGCCGTAGAGGAGCTGGAGATTTCCGGTTTCTCGGATGCCGAACTCTGGGCATACGATAAGTTCTGGGATTCCGTAAGTGTTGAAAGAACTCTCATAGATGACAGCTACCAGAAAGGTAAAGAAGAGGGTAAAGAAGAAGGAATTGCTGAAGGCATGGAAAAGGGCATGTCCCAGCGAAGCCTTGAGATTGCCAGGAAGATGCTGGCAAAGGGTATGGATGAAGCATCGGTCATGGATATGACGGGGCTGACGGCAGAGGAGATAAAACTGCTGAAAGCGGAGATGTAGATTACAAATATCACAATAAAATCAAGGGTCTATACGCCACCTGTTCATCGTGGCATATAGACCCTTTAGTTTTGCTTTTGCAATGTTATTTCATACCCTCCAGAGCATACAGCCATGTCGGGCTCTTTCCCATTATTCTGTTATTGGGTTACCAAGTTCATCCAGTACGGTACATTGACCAATCTTCCAGAGATCTGGGTAAGAATAGTGCTTTATCATTACATCATAGGCCGCTTTGTCTTTTACTGTGAGAGTGCGGGTAGATGCTTTTGTTCCTGCGTCACTAAAACAAGAATAAACACCATAAGAAACCTTCATTTGATTGCTTGGAATTAACAATTTGACAGAAGATAAGTTATAACAATAAGCAAACATTTGATAGCAGCTGTATTGTTTTATTGTTTCAGCTGAAACTTTCGGACCATTTACAAGTGCCTCACACGTTGAGAACATAGATTGATAGCAACCTTCTGGCAATTCCTTGGCAAGTAAATCTGGAACCTCTGTTAGAGCTGTACAACCAGAAAACATGTCAGTATAACAGGAAGGTGCCAATTTTTTGGCAGGCAATTCCGGAGCTTTCTTTATGGCAGTACATTTTCTGAACATATAATAATAGCAGTGATCTGCCATTATTTTGGCTGGCAACTCCGGAGCCTCTGCTATAGATGTACATTCTTCGAACATATTACTATAGCAGTAAGCTGCCAAATTTGTGGCTGGCAAATCCGGAACAGAGGTTAATACATTACACTTGTTAAACAGATAGCAGAAACGGGCATTGCTTGTATTAACATTCTTGTAATTTTTGTAGTTGAGCAATGTACGGATGTCACCTGTACATTTCACATTTCCATTTCCTGGTTGAGTAATACTGATTCTAGCATACTTAGTTGCACTTTCTGCTGTACCATTTTCATTTGTACCACGCAAGCGGAGATTACCATACTTTCCACCAAACGTTACAGGACCGGAAGTATATTCTTTCCATTCTCCGAAGTTTACGGAATACTCAAGACCAGAGTGTACATATCCATTTTCGCCTATCAGGTAAAAATCATGCCATTTATCCGCTGTGAAAGTTACGTAAGGAGGTATTTCTTCAGCCGTTTCCGGTTTTTCGCTAATATTGGCACTCTGCCAATCTGCTACTTTTACGTCAGCTATGGTTACTGCTTTTTTACCCACAATGAGGTTGTAGGTATAGCTCTTGCCTGCCTCTAAGCCTCCAGTCTTGACAACAAGAGGGTCAGAGATTGTTCCTCCATCAGATACCTTGATGTTTGCCTCGATACTTCCTGGAGCAACCAGAGCAGTATAGGTTGAACCAATTGCACCCTCACCAGTCTGCAAAGGAGTGATATTGACAGTAGCTGTCTCGCTGACATCAGTAGTTGCCTTGCTAACAATACTGAGGTTGTTGATCTTTGCACTAGCAGTAAACTGGTCGTTAAAATGCTGTATCTTAAAAATCAGACGGGCGGTCTTGCGTTTCAATTGTACAGTGAGAACTTTATTGGAAGGGATAGTTTTAGGGGTTGTCTCAGCAGCCATATAATCAGACTTTACAATCTTATCTGCATCACTCTGGTCTTCCTGGATATAGCCATACTCAAAGGAGTTCTTGCCATCGGCTGGATACCAGCATTGGAATGTCAGATTCTTAGTATCCCATACCAGATACTCGGAATTACCTGGCGTCCAGTTGTCACCATCGAAGGTGTAAGTGAGCGATGAGCCACTATTGCTTATACCTATCTTATCTCCACTGTTAAAACTCGTCAAGCCAGCATCATCTGTTGCCGTTGGATTACTGCGTGTGGTGGCGTTACCCACTGAAGCCGAAATGCGGACTGCATTCGAATCGTTGAACCATGCATTCTGGGTGTCGGTATCTGTTGCACAACCTGCCAGGAACAAACCGGCAGTTGCAACCAAACCTAATATTTTCTGATACTTCATAGTCGTTCTTTTAAAAGTTTATGTTTTTTATTCTGTCTCAAGAGTGCTATCAGGCTCATTGAGCCATGGTTTAGCTGTGATGCTTTCCTTTGTAGTCAATACCACATCATTACCCATGGTAAGCTTGAGAGTATGACTGAATCCGCTCTTCAAGGTGATTTCTTTATCTAAAATCCATTCATAGGCCTTATTGGCAGTCTTCAGTGTAATCTTGAAGTCATTGGCAGCAATGGTTTGCGGAATGACTATGCAGGAGAATCTAGCTGTACAGGACTTTTTTGCATTGTCCTTATCAAAGGTAAAAGTGCCCTGTGTTGCTTTAATATCGGTAGCAACTGCTTTATCTGTAGGGGTCGCGATGGCAGTTGTGCTGGTCACATTTACATTCGCTGCAATCTTAGTTCCTCCTATGGTAACCTCTGTGATAGGAGAAGTTGTTGGAACAGATGGCACGTTGAATTCGGTTCCCAGTGTTACGATGATATCTATCAAACAGAAAGCATGATTGAACGTGATGTTCAGTTTCTGATCCACGAGTTTCTTTCCTGGCTCAAAGTCTGGGGAATAACAGTACAGCAAGTCGTTCTTGGCATCAGCTGTCGTCTGGTCGGCAGCTACGCTATAAGAGAAAGATTGAAAACCTTTACTTTGATCATAGACACCATTGAATATTGTTTCCTGTGCAGGAGCCAATGCCACGATATCTACAGGTGTTATCGCATTCTGCCAAAGCAGAGTTTCACCGCAGCTCCATGTGCCGGAAGTCTTAGAAAACCTCTTGTTGACATAGGTATATGTAGCAGCCAGAGAGCTCTCAGAATTCTTATTCACGATAGTCATGAGGAAGTCTTTTTCCATGAGTGAACCACTGTTCTCGTCTGCACGAGTCTTAGCATTGTTCAAATCTGTAGTTACGCGGATGATGTTATCACTAGGATAATTGCTCTGCGCCAGATCTCCATCGTTGGAACAGCTGGTAAACATGGCAGCTGCCATAGCTGTTATTGCGAAAAAATGTATTACTTTCATATTATTCTGTTTTTAGAGTTGAATATTAATTTAATCGACTGCTTCACCGGTAATAGGGGTACTGGTCTCCCAATCGGTAATCTTTACTTCATTCAGGGTAATTGTATCACGACCTACCACCAGGTTGACGGTTGTAACCTTGCCACTCTCAAACTTGAAAGGAGTGCCGTTGTCGTAGATGAAATTCTTGCCGCCTATTACGACGGTAATCTTCTGAACGCCATCCTGCGGGATGATGATGGAAGCATATTGCTTGTTGGCAGTTAAAGCAGGCATGTCGAAGTTGGCTTTATCTTCTGCTACTGCAGATGGGGTGACAACCTTGGTGAGATAATTGACGGTTGCACTTTTTACGGCATCGCCTACAACTACCTTATCTACGGTAGGTCCCTCTGTTCCCCACTGATTCTTATAGGTGAGGTTTACTAGAAGTTTAGCCATCACATGGGTAAAGGTAAGCGGTACAGCCAGTTTGCCTTCTGCAGTTATTCCGTCAGCATTCACAGCCACCAGCAGGTCGCTTTCCACTTGCTTTGTCGCATCAAATACATATTCACCAGCCGCAAGGTCTGAAATGGCTTTTTTAGGATATACACCGATGAAATAATGCTTGTCGCGGTTGTTCTTCCACAGCATCTGCGGAGTAGATATCCACGAGCCTTTGGTCAGTTTGTTGATGGCATTATCCACCACACGTCCGGTTGCTGCCGGAACTGCAGTTGCATCTCCTGTCCAGGCATACACACTGATTTCATCACCCTCCTCAAAGGTTTGACCGCCTTTCGCATCTGTGGCAACACGGGTCATATTGCCGATGCTGGTAGAAACGGTGATATACTTGGAGGTCTCGCCTCCGATACCGTTCTCGTTGTCAGAACAACTGCCCAATGCCAAAGCCATTGCCATCAGGGCAAAGAGATAAGTCTTTGTTTTCATTGTCTTTTACTTTTTTATGTTTATATTCTTGTTTTGATTCTCACTTGAATGATAGAGCCGCTTAATCTCCCGGATTAAGGATTTCACCACGATATACCCAACCTTCTGTCCAATCATCAATCTTCGTGCTCGTAAGATACATATAAGGTTTCATCTCCTCATATTCCAAGTTGATCTGGTACTTGCCGCCAGACTTCATGACAGGAGCTTCGATATCGTAGTTTCGAACTGTATCATCAGGACTAATCAGTTGGATAAACAACTTGGTGGTATGAAAACCGTTGGCTGTCGGCATCAAGCGTAATGTTTCCGTTTTTAAAGTTTCGCCAGGCACTGCGATTTTCAAAGGTATATCACACTCCTCCTTGGTATAGCTTGCCGTCCCGAATGTTCCGTCCTCATTCTTTTGCAGGGGTAGGAGTCCGGTTGCAACATTCAATACCTTACCGCTTATTACTGTATTTTCAGGCACACCCTCAATGACAATAGTCAGTTCCGCAAGTATACGGCGCATGTCGCTTCTTGTGATATAGTGCACATCCTCCTTGTCGATGACGATGTCTGTTACGCCATAATAGGCATGTTCGGGTGAAGCACTCGGATCCGACAGTCCGATTGCCAGACTGTTTATGTTGTCAACGGCTCTTGTCTGCTCACTGATGGTGAACGGATCCACCAGATTGGTGGTGATGAGAATGCGGTAGTTACCTTTCGGCAGGTCATATCGCTCTTTTGCCATTTCCTGCGCACTGCCATACTGGCTTTGCGCCACCTGCGTGCCGTCTGTAGCATTCACGATCCATGTCTTCACGTCCTTCACTTCCGTGCCCTCATCGGCTTCATCAGCCCAGGCAAGCGAAACCGACAAGCCTCCATCCCCTTCGCCATCATGGACATCATGATCGCAGCTAGCCAATAGGCATGGGACGCATAGCAGCACCCATAACCCAATATTAAATCTTCTTTTTGCTCTCATTTTCTATCTTGTTTTATGGGTTACTGATGATGATTTGTAGTCTCTACTCGGCGGGCTTTTGGGGCAGTTCTGGAAGCGTCGCTTCCCTTTCCTACTACCGAGATGCGTCTTGCTGCAATACCTCTCTTCACAAGCCAGGTCTTCAGGGCTTGTGCTCGCTGGCGGGAGATGCGTCTGTTGACAGCCACGCTGCCTCTTGTGTCGCACCAGCCAGTCACCATCACCTTCATATCCGGATTCTCCTTCAATATATGGAGGATGCTTTTCAGCTTGGAAACCTCGCTTGGGCGAATGGTGATGCGGTTGAAGCTGAAGTAGATGACAGGGAATGCCACCTTTACAGGTTCTTTAATATCCTGTTCAACAACTTTTGTTTCAGCCTTATCCTCCGTTTCTTTTTCTTTCTGATTGACATTCTCCGAAAGAATGGTATCTTGATGTAGAACTTCCGTTTGTGGAACTGATGGAGTTTCAACTATCTTGTTTTTCTTTTTTGAGAAACTGATTCCCAGTCTGATTCCGCTTTCCCATACGAAGTTGTTCTTGTGCAGATGTTCCGGCATTCCGTCCATACGTTCTCCTGAAAGGCGTGTCAAACCGGAATAGATGCCCAGATTAAGATTGGAGGTCAACTGGTAGCCTGCCTGCAAGCTGGCTCCATAGCCCAGATGCCAGCGGGTAGAGCCTTTCATCACCTCGGCATGATCTGCCAGGGTCTGGATATCTGCGCAGGTAGTCACAGCATAGAGATGAGGAGATACGGCTACAGTCCATCGGCTGTGGGCGGTATTGCGTAACAGCCCCAACAGATTTACGTGAACCCTTGCACCATACCAGCCCATCCTGACATGGCTTTTCAGTTGGGCATATTCCCAGCTATCCATGCCCAGGACACCTGCCTTGTAGAGTATGCCATCGCTGCCCAGCCAGTAGTTGCGCTCCACGCAGCAGTCTTGTGCCGACAGGTTCACCTCTCCATATCTGGCAGAGAGTTCTGCTGAGAAAATGGGGTTGAAACGATAGCCGCCATAGATGCCGGCAGCCCAGCCCAGGTGGGTCTTGTCATGTCCGAAACTGGAAAAAGTGGATAAGCCGAAAGGCAATCCGCCATCCACGCCCAGATACCATCCTTTGGAATCTGGCAGGTTACTATCGCTGGCTTCCGCTTTCGCAAAGGAAAAGGAAAGAATGGAAACAAGCACAGCAATCAGTAATCTGATCTGTGTCGTTGAACGATTCATCATATTACTCTACATTATTGTCATTACTTACTACATTATTTTCATTTGCTTACTTCAGAATATATAAGAAGCTTTCCGAAATGATGATTCGGAAAGCCCAATCTTGATTGATGGTATAAGATTCAAATATTTCTTTCGTGCCACAAATTTAGTGTTTTTCACTGAAAAAGGGTGTCGCATTCCCCTAAAAAAGTGTCGCATTCCTACCAAAAAGGAGTAGCATTCCTAGAAATGCTACTCCTTTTTGGTAGATTTTCTCCATTCTGTAGGCGAGCACCCTGCCTTGTTCTTGAAGATGCGGTAGAGATGGGTGCGGCAGGAAAATCCGCATTCGGCAGAAATGATATCGTTGCTGTAGTCGGGATTCTCCTGCATCATCTTCTTGGCTGCATTGAAACGGATCTCGCTGAGCCATATTCTGAAATTGGAATGCAGACACTGGTCGAAGAACAGACTCAGTTCGTTCTTCGAGATGCAGAGTGTGTGGGAAAGTGTGAGCATATTCACGTTACAGTCCTTGTAGCCCTGATTCTCACACCAGGCATCCAGGCTCTGCTGGATAAAGTTCCTGCGTTCATCAGAAATAATCTGCAATTGCCTTGGTTTATCATCCGCAGGATCCTGCTGTATGTCAGAATTTTCCTCTGCCCCCCCCATTTCCGGTTTCAGATGGAGGGTTGTTTTCCGCTTCCTTGTCCAGGAGCTCTTCGGTAGGAATGTAATTGCTGCCAAGGGCTATGAATGTAAGGTTGAAGAACAGCAGTGCCATCAGCCCCACAGGAGCCAGTATATATAATAAGGTGGTGGTGAACATGGCTACCGGCAAGACAAGGACCGGGAGACAGAGGATGAATATGCTGGCTCGTGAATATCTCACGTAGGGCAACATATCCGTAGCCGCCATCGTTTCCAGCATCTTCCTGCGCCTGTTCATCTCCCGTATAATCATATATATGCAATAGGATACACTCACGCAAAACAGTACCAGCATCAGATAAAGTTCTTCTCTGATATACAGACTTTGGTGAAGGCTGACGCCCACGCAGAAAATCAGGATGATGGCGGCATAGATGGCACCGCACACCAGATACATCTTCCTGCGGTTGGCACGGGTGGTCTCCAGATTATAGATGCCCATGCAGATGAGCGAGAAGCAAGGGGTATAGACGAGAATGTTGATCACCGCCCCCAGATCATCGTCTATGGCACGGAATCCGAACTTCATCTGTATCACATATTGTATCGCCAGACCTGTGATGGCTGCTGCTATCATCCATCTTGAACGTTCGTATCGTTTGTTCTTCCATCTTACATGCAGACAAGAGAGTGCCACGATGAAGGCATTGATGAACATGAAGATGAAACAGGCAAACTGAAGTAAAAATAATGAATCCATACGCTTCCTATCTTATGTTTACTTGCTTAAATTTCTAATTACTTGCTTTATGTGTATCAAAGTCGTATATCCCAACAGCGTAAGATAACTATTTATATAGTGTAAAGTCTATGTATTATGCGCCGTGCATCGTTCGAAGTAAGCACGTGCATCGTTCGATGTGAGCGCGTGCGTCGTTCGACGCACGTGCTTACTTCGTTCGGTGTGAGTCGCAAAACAAATAGGCAATACACCTCTTTCCCTGCAGGAATGAGCGTATATTGCCTATTATGAGTAGATGTGATGATATATAGAGTATCATCTTTTCCTTGTTTTTCTATTATCCGTAGATAACCTTACCATTCTCATCCTCGTAAGGAGTCATATCCTTAGCATACTGGTTCATAGCACGGAGGCTCATACCCATAGATGAGAAACCACCATCGTGGAAGAGGTTCTGCATAGTTACCTTGCGGGTGAAGTCAGAGAACATCATTACGCAATAGTTAGCGCAATCCTCTGCTACCGCATTTCCGAGTGGAGACATCTTGTCAGCAAAGTCCATCATATTCGCGATATCCTTGATACCCTTACCTGCTGTTGTAGCTGTAGGGCTCTGAGAGATGGTATTGATGCGGACGTGCTTCTCGCGACCATAGATGTAGCCGAAGCTGCGTGCGATACTCTCGAGCATGCTCTTGGCATCAGCCATATCGTTGTAACCGAAGAAAGTACGCTGAGAAGCTACGTAAGTGAGAGCTACTACAGAACCCCACTCATTGATAGCATCCAACTTCTTGGCTACCTGCAACATCTTGTGGAAAGAGATAGCAGAAATATCCAAAGTCTTGTTCAAGAAATTGTAGTCGAGATCATCGTATGTACGATGCTTACGAACATTAGGGCTCATAGCAACAGAGTGGAGCACGAAGTCAATCTTGCCACCGAGCTTCTCCTGAGCCTCAGTGAATACCTTTTCCAAATCCTCAACGCTGGTCGCATCCGCTGCGATGATAGGAGCGTTGATCTGTTCAGCGAGCTTATCCAGCGTACCCATAC